>Ga0315541_1001549_pt1 | contig 20988 bp, 15 predicted proteins | sample SalMarSW160190MG_FD_203095 | JGI IMG/M metagenome (GOLD analysis project Ga0315541, IMG submission 203095) | Salt marsh sediment microbial communities from the Plum Island Ecosystem LTER, Massachusetts, United States - Salt Marsh Sediment SW1601-190 ...
TCAATGAACCGTATAAAGCTATAATACACGCAGGAGAAAAAGAAACCTTGGCATTTCTATGCAATTCCTCCGAACAGTACCTTTTATGTTCTGCTGATAAGGCAGTTTACCAGGTTCTTGGTCTGCTCGGAAAAGCCGAACAAAGCATTTCGCTAGAAGAGATTTTAGACCAAATTGGCCTGTCTCAAAGAAATTTGGGTCGGCAATATACCAAAAAATTTCGTGTGATATGGATTCAAAAAGGGCAAATAGACTCTATCCAAGATAGAGGACTCACTTAGTATTCTATATATTTCTTCATCAACTACACCCAACCATCCAAAACCACTTCAAGAAGATATTGAATTTATCAGTCGAAATGTCCCTTGACATTTGTCCTATAATATGGTATAAAGCAATTCAGCTTCACGGATGGCGGGTGAGGATGCTCGGCGGAGCCAATTCCAAGTTTTCTCCCAAAAAACGCATTTTATTAAGAAACCTTTTTTTCAAAGGAGAGAGTGATGAAAAGATTAATGGTTTTAATTTCGGTTCTTTGCCTGACCTGTTGTACCGCGAATGCAGTTATGGTTTCGCATTGGACTTTTGATGAGGGTGAAGGAACCACCGCTTACGATTCTGCCAACGGGTATAACGGCACGATTCACGGAGCTTCCTGGACAGAAGGTATAATTGGAGGTGCGCTGGACTTTGATGGTATGAATGATTACGTCGATTTCGGTGACATTGATGAATTCGAGTTCGGTGACCAGGATTTTTCAATCTGTGCCTGGTTCTATACCCAGGGTAAACATAATTTCACGGATACTAACCCAGTGCATGAATTTAGTGGCGAGATTATTAGCAAATATAACTGGTCTGGTAATGGAAGACAATGGTACTTAGAACAAGAAGAGTCGGGCAATCTAATATTCTATACAAATCCCGATGGTGTTACACACGAATCTTTGTACTCGACCAGTGGCGGCTACAAAAATCAATGGGTGCATATTGCCGCTGTAAGGGATGGCTCGACAAAGCTTATTTACATCAACGGAGTGTTAGACAACACAGGCACTACATTAGGAGTCGTTACAGGAAAATCTACAACCGTATATAGCGGATGCATAGAAAGCCCAGAAACGGGTTTATTTCACATGTTCAACGGCTTAATCGACGATATACGCATATATAACCACGCACTTTCTCCAGCCGAGATTCAGCAGATAATCCCTGAGCCGGCAACGATGTTACTGCTTGGTCTCGGTGCGGTGATGCTGAGAAAAAAGACGCATAGACTTTTTGACAGGACGACATCATGAAGTGGCTATTTATTGTCTTGTTTATATTCGGCTGTTTTTCAACAATGGAAACTTACGGCGTATAAAACGCTAAAAATTCGAAAAAAGGATGGGCGATGAAAGAAAAAATTTTTTCAGTGTTTGTGTGCGTCATGATAGTAGTGGATATTGCTTCAGCTGACTTCATTCGCGGCATAGACATTGATTTCGTGACCATCGGCAATGCGAGCAACGCACCCGACACAAGAATCATGAGTGACGGTACTACTGGTTACGGCGCTGTAGATTATGATTATCGTATCGGCAAATATGAGATTACTGCTGACCAATGGCAAACAATCAATATTGCCGCGGGAATTGGTGACCCGGGTTATTGGAGCGGCAATCTGCCGGTGGCTGATATTTCCTGGTATGATGCCGCTCGTTTCTGTAACTATCTTACTACAGGAAATACCGAGGATGGAGTTTATAAGTTTTCCGAAGGTTCACTAACAAATATTATGGACCATGAGCAGGCAGGTTTGACCTATGGAGTTGCATACTTTCTGCCGACCGAAGATGAGTGGTACAAAGCAGCTTATTATACCGGTAGCGGTTATAGCCTTTATTCTAACGGTGAGGACACGCTTCCAGATGCTGACAATGGTTGGAATTATTCCGGCGGTTTGTATGAAGAACCCTGGTATGTTGGAACAGGCATGGAAGAACAGAATGCCACCTTCGATATGACGGGCAATGTCTGGGAATGGAATGAAACTTTAATTTGGCCTTTCGGCACTTTCCCCAGAGGCGTGCGTGGTGGCTCATACGGCTATTATGGTAACATACAATACATCGGTGCGAATTGGCGCTCATTTTCCCACCCACCAGACAGCGAACAATCTTTCATAGGTTTTCGTGTCGCTGCTGTTCCTGAACCAGCCACACTCTTGCTGCTTGGACTGGGCGGTTTGTTCCTGCGTCGCCGAAGATAATAAACCGCTCAAGACCGAAAGATTAGTTACTAAAAGCTCATCAATTATCACCTCAACCCCAAAACCACTAACAGAAGATACTGATTGCAATAAAATTTGACGCCTATGGTTTTCTTTGACTTGAGATAAAATCTCTTATATACTATGAGAAATCAAAACCATCGGCTGTAAGAGTATGAACTATCAATTTGACATAGACAATATTTCACAGCACGTAGTCAAGTTCGGCGTTGATATTCGCCCTGCGATATCGGCCAGCGACGACAGGGCAAAGCTGCAGGACTATTGCAACCGCCTAATCGAGCAGTCCCCACAGGCCTTTGAGACTATCGTATCAGGACCAAAGCAGCTGCAGGTACAGAAAACCTTCGCCCTGGCCGACAACAAACGAATCGAGCTCCCAACATTTATCATGACCGCAAGAGGGCCCGTCTTTACTTTCCCGAAGCGGATGCTCATCAACAAGGTGCAGGATATAGATATACCGGAAAAGGACAAAATCTTCCGCAAGGCCCTTGAGAAGCTGAGAAATATATTCGCCGACAGAAAAGTCCCGCGCGTGGGAGTGGTTAACGAATTAGTTTTCGATACCGGCGAAATTGATTCTGCACAGATTCTCGCCAGCAGCCTAAAAAATGATGTTTGGAGAGAGAAGCTCAAACATCTCACTATCCGCCTTCAGATACCCACGCAGGACAAAAATATCAATCTTCAAATACAACCAACACACGTAAAGCAATCCGGCAAAATAGCTACAGAATACGGTGCTAATATCAGGTTCGGCCTGCTTGTAAACGTCGATATAAACAATCTCAAAAGCACCGGCAATCTGACCTCTGCAGAAATAAACGACATCCTTGCATTTGCCAACGATTATGTTCCAGATGAGCTAATAAGATTCCTGAATAATGAGTATTAGAGACTCCTAACAGACCAGCCAAACCAGCTTTTATTTCCGGTTAGAAGTAAAATCCCCCCTGGAATATACAAATAAAGAAACCCGAATTTAGACATTCCCGGCATCAAGAAAACCTCGGACCGATAATATTGTTGATTAAACTATGCAGAAAAAAATGAGAGAAACTCAGACTGGCCAGTATATAAAAGGAGAACAGGGCTGGGTGCGGAGGGAGAGGAAAAAGCGAGATATCCCCAGCCCTGTTGAATGCTTAAATTATTGTATGTCAAAAAGCTCTATTAAGAAATACTTCATTCAAAAAATTTTGTTCGTCTAAGGTAAAAAAATATACTTTGGTTATTACTCTTCTTTGATGATTTCGCTAACGAACTCACTCTTTTGCTAAAGTAACAACATCTATATATATTGTCAAGTAGTAAATTAATAAAAATTCATTTTTCAAATAATTTTTTTGGATTGTTCAGAAGCGCATATCTGATTTCTGCCTGTGTTCGCAGCCCTTGTGCAATTCCCTGCAAAAAACAGGGGTTTTGCCCAGTCGGTCTAATCGACACAGCCGTTAAAAGCCGAATCCCCTAAAAACCTGTTATTGACGAAACAGCCGCTGGACAATATCATAAATTTGCCTATGGCAGATACATATAAAGAATCGTGATTCAGATTCAGGCAAAAAACGCTATTTTTTAGAGAGATTTTGCGATGCTAAAAAGAACACATACCTGCGGGCAGCTTCGGCTGGATAATGCCGGCAAAAAGGTAATCTTGGCAGGCTGGGTAAATTCCTACCGCGACCACGGAAATCTGGTTTTTATCGATTTACGCGATAGATACGGCTTGACCCAGCTTGTCTTTAATCCTGAAAGGAATCCCGAACCCCACGAGCTGGCAAGAACAGCACGCTGCGAATGGGTAATAGCAGCCAAAGGCTTTGTTCAGCCAAGAAGCGAGGGCATGGCAAATCCCAGGCTGCCCACAGGACAAATCGAAGTGGCAGTCGAGCAATTGGAAATTCTAAATATCTCTAAAACACCACCCTTTGAAATCGATAGCGCCGAAAAAACCGGCGAGGAGCTCCGGCTGAAAAATCGCTATATCGACCTTCGCCGACCGCAAATGCAGCACAATCTGCAGGTGCGGCATCGAGTAACTAAAATTGCACGAGACTATTTCGACGCGCTGGGATTCTGGGAGATTGAAACACCGATGCTGGCAAAAAGCACGCCCGAAGGTGCAAGGGATTTCCTCGTGCCAAGCAGACTGCTTCAGAACTGCTTCTATGCGCTGCCGCAGTCGCCGCAACTGTTCAAGCAAATCCTGATGGTAAGCGGCGTTGACAAATACTTCCAGATAGCCCGCTGTTTCCGCGATGAAGACCCCCGGGCCGACAGGCAGGCAGAGTTTACACAGATAGATGTCGAGATGAGCTTTATCGACAGCAACGACGTAATCGGCGTCCACGAAAATCTTGTAGCAAAAATCTGGAATAAAATTCTGGACGTCGATGTCAAGGCGCCTATGCAGAGGCTGTCTTACAAAGACGCAATGGACAGCTACGGCACCGACAGGCCCGACCTTAGATTTGATATGAAGCTAAAGGACATATCCGATATCGCCGGACAAAGCACATTCAAGGTCTTTACCTCAACGATTGAAAATGGCGGCGTCGTAAAGGGCCTTTGTGCTGCAGGCGAAAAATATTCCAGAAGCGATATTGAAAAAACGCTGACAAATTTTGTAGCTGACTATGGCGCAAAAGGTCTGGCCTGGACAAAAGTCAAAACCGAAAACAACAAATTATCAATGGCCGGCGGCTCAGCAAAATTCTTCAGCCCGGAACAGCAGCAAAAGGTTATAGAACTCTTCGGCGCAAAAGATGGCGATATGCTTTTGTTTGTCGCCGACAAAGAATCTGCCGTCAACAAAGCACTGGCACCTTTACGCTGCCGGCTGGCAAAAGACCTGAAGCTCTATGATGAGAATAAATTTGAGTTTCTTTGGGTGGTTGACTTTCCGCTGTTCGAATGGAACGAGGATGAAAAGCGGTATGATTCTCTGCATCATCCTTTTACTTCTCCTGTACCCGAGGATTTGGAAAAGCTCGACACGGACCCTGCTAACATTCGCTCACAGGCCTACGACATTGTCGTCAACGGCTGCGAAATTGGCGGAGGCAGCATCCGTATTCACGACCCGAAGGTTCAGCAGAAGGTCTTTGGCCTGCTGAAAATCTCAAAGCAGCAGAGCCAGCAGAGGTTCGGATTTTTCTTAAAGGCCCTGGAATACGGAGCCCCTCCGCACGGCGGCATTGCCCTCGGCCTGGACAGAATGATTATGCTGCTTACTGGAACGGACAATATCAGAGAAGTCATCGCTTTTCCAAAGACCCAGCGGGGCCAGTGCCTCTTGACCGATGCACCCAGCGAGGTCGACCAGAAACAGCTCGACGAGCTGAACCTCCGAACCCAAAGACATTCGCACAAACCCGTGCAAAAAACTGACGAGGAAATACAATAAACCGCAATGGTTATCATTACCAGCGAAGAAAAGCAATCTATATTTAGCCCCGCGTTTTACGTGGGGTCTTGACTATTTTTAAGTGTTAATACAATGCGGAACAGATTAAAACGCATTTTGCTGAGGATTTTGAAGTTACTGCGGTTAACACCTTTATCGCTTGAACATAAGGTCCGGCTGACCTTTGGAGCTGCGGTAATTTTTACCCTCGCAATTGCGCTTCTTATACCCTATATCTGGATGAGACAATTGACCAAAAAGGCCTCGCTGGATGCCGGCCGTGCAACTTCGCAAATCCTGCTGCGCCGACACTTCCAGCCGACACACGTCGCTGAAACAGACCTGCCGGTCCTTGCCAACACCGGTACCGTGCTCGATGTCAACGCGTCGGATGTCCTGTGGATTCGCTTCACAGAAGAAAAGGATTATCAGCAATCGCAGGTCCTGACCGACGAGCTGAAGAAAATGGTCGAGCTGCTAAAAGACGACCAGGGCAGGGACGATAATATTACCTTTTCCAGATATGACGGCGTCCTGCACAGCGGTTATGTACGGATTTTCAGGGCAACAGAAACCTGTATAAGCTGTCATAATCCGCAGGGTTCTGCCAGTCCTTTTAACAAAAATGAGCCCATCGGCGCTGCAGTTATTAATCGTCCCGCAGCTGAAATCAGCAACACCGCTCTTATGAATCTTATCTGGACAATTGTCGCTGGCCTGATTGGCGGCACCGGCGCCATCGTCGCTTTTTATATGATAACCCAGCGGGTAATCCTGCGCCCGATACGACAGCTAAGAGCTCTTGCAAACAACGTCGCCGAGGGTAATCTCGATACAAGAAGCGCAATAAAAACAGGCGATGAATATGAGAAGCTCGCAGATGCCTTCAACCACATGCTCGACGGCCTGCAGGCGGCACAGGAAAAGCTCCGGCAGGCAAACAAACAGCTCGATGCCAAAATTGCAGAGCTTTCCGACAGGAACATTGAGCTGTTCAAGGCAAACAAGCTAAAGAGCGAATTTTTAGCCAATATCTCTCACGAGTTTAAAACGCCGCTCAATGCCATACTGGGTTTTGCTCAGGTTTTAAGGGACAAACCCGGCATTCTAAAAAAGGATAAAAACATAAGATACGCTGAAAATATCATCTCCAGCGGAAACCGACTCTTAAATATGATTAACGACCTGCTGGATTTGGCAAAGACAGAAGCCGGAAAAATGGAGCTGCATATTGAACCGACGTCTATATCAGAGCTTGTCAAGGACATCGCCGCGCAATTCTCTCTGCAGACCAGGAAAAAGAAAATCAAAGTCAAGCTTCTTATCGAAGATAACATCCCATTGCTTTCAACGGACCCCGGCAAGGTCCAGCAGATTCTTTACAACTTTTTCAGCAATGCCGTTAAATTTACGCCGGAGCGAGGCAGGATTGAAGTTAAGGCAAAAATGCTCGAAGAAAATATCGTTCGCACCGCGGTTACCGATACCGGCTGCGGCATCGCCGATGCCGATAAGGAAAAAATCTTCGAAAAGTTTCGGCAAATTGACGGCTCTTTGACCCGCCAGTCGGACGGCAGCGGCCTGGGCCTTACTATCAGCAAGGAGCTGGCTACTATGCTCGCAGGCAGCATCGGCCTTCAAAGCGAGCCGGGCCGCGGCTCGACATTCTGGCTCGATATCCCTGCCACTCTAACAAAAGATGAACCAGACCAGCAATAACAGGGCAATCAATAACTGAAGCGATGACTAATTAACTAATTCTATAAGGGGATAGTTATGAATCTTATGGCTTTGTTTTTACTCGGCTCTCTGTGCATAGCTAATTCAAACGATATTGCTGCAACCGCCGGCCAGACCCATCCTTTTTCAATCCACGATATGCTGGCGATGGAACGTCTCTCCGACCCGCAGGTCTCGCCGGACGGCAGTCGGATTGTCTTTGTACTACAGACAACCGACCCCGAAGAAGATAAGGGCCGAAAAGACCTCTGGCTTGTCGGCACTGACGGGACCGGCCTTCGACAGCTGACCACCCACATAGAAAACGATTCCAATCCACGATGGGCGCCGGACAACAGGACTATCTACTTTATATCAAAACGTACGGACACATCACAGGTCTGGCGCATTAGAATCGACGGCGGCGAAGCCGAGCAGGTTACCGACCTGCCTCTTGACGTGGCAAATCTTGTAGTCTCACCGGACGGCAGGCACATCGCCTTTACTATCGATGTCTTTATCGATTGCAGTACGGCAGAGACAAAGAGCCGGCTCGATGAAATTGAAGACAAAAAGGCAAAGGGCAGGATTTACGACCGGATATTCGTTCGCCACTGGGATACCTACAAGGACGGCAGACGCTCACATCTATTTGTAATGCCCGCTGATTCAAACGTTCCAATTGATGTTATGCGGGGTATGGATGCCGATACACCTTCCAAACCCTTCGGCGACACAGACGAAATTACATTCACGCCGGATAGCAAGGCAATTATATTTACAGCCCGCAACGTCGGACGAGAAGAGCCCTGGTCAACGGACTTCGACCTGTACATTGTGCCCGTTGACAACTCAGAACCGCCAAAATGCCTGACCGAAAAAAACCAGGCCTGGGATACCAATCCCGTCTTCTCGCCCAACGGCAAAACGCTTGCATATCTGGCTATGGAAAGACCCGGTTATGAGTCCGACAGATTTCGGATTGTTCTTATGTCCTGGCCAAAAGGTAAAAAGAAAATACTTACTGAAAAATGGGACCGTAGCCCATCGTCGCTCTGCTGGTCAGCCAACGGCAAAACCATTTATGCAACAGCAGCCAACATCGGCCAGAAATCCCTATTTGCCATCGATGTCAAGACCAGTAAAGTTAAAACTGTAGTCAAAGATGGCTCTGTCAGTCTATGCGGTGTTGCAGGTGAAAGGATTGTTTACGGCTTAAAGAACCTGCAAAATCCTGTAGAGCTTTATTCGGTTAAACCCGATGGCAGTAACGTGCACAAAATCACAAACATAAGTTCTGAAAAAATCTCTGTTGTCCGCATGGGCGAATATGAGCAATTCTCTTTTGCCGGCTGGAATGATGAAACTGTTTATTGCTATGTGCTCAAGCCGATAGACTTCGACCCAGACAAAAAATATCCCGTGGCATTTCTAATCCACGGCGGCCCTCAGGGTTCTTTCGGCAACACATTTCATTACCGCTGGAACCCGCAGGTTTACGCGGCTGCCGGTTTCGCTTGTGTTATGGTGGACTTCCACGGCTCAGTTGGCTATGGCCGGCAATTTTGCGATTCCATTCGCGGCGACTGGGGCGGCAAGCCGCTCGAAGATTTGCAGAAAGGTCTGGCCTTTGCATTAAAGCGCTACCGGTGGATGGATGACGACAGAGTCGCTGCCATCGGAGCATCGTTCGGCGGCTATATGGTTAACTGGCTCGCAGGCAAATGGCCTGACCGTTTCCGCTGTATGGTCAATCACGATGGCTCGCTCGACGAGCATATGGGATACTTCGATACGGAAGAGCTGTGGTTTCCCGAATGGGACCACGAGGGAACGCCCTGGGATAATCCGGAAGGTTATGCAAGGCACAATCCGATAGATTTTGTTCAAAACTGGAAGACGCCGATGCTGGTCATCCACGGAGCGCTGGATTTCCGCGTACCTGAGACACAAGGCCTGGCCACCTTTAACGCCTTGCAGCGTCTTGGAATACCCAGCAAATTGTTATATTTCCCCGACGAGAACCACTGGGTCTTAAAGCCCAACAATTCGATTCTCTGGCACGAAACCGTACTCGCCTGGCTCAACAAGTGGACAAAAGAATAAGTCCTTGACTATATCTACCAAAGAAGTACAATGTCCCTTTTCTAATTGAGCTCAGCCTGAGTTTCAATCCGGGGGCAAGTATTTTGTTTTGCTGAGGAACGATTGGCGCAGGAGTATGCTGATGGCAAGAAAATCCGTAAGGGCGGTTTTTCCGGGCTCGTTTGACCCGATTACAAACGGCCACCTCGATGTTATCGAGCGCGGCATTAAACTGTTCGACGAGCTGATTATCGCGGTGGGCAAAAGCCCAATCAAAAACCAGCTTTTTACCCCGGAAGAGCGGGTGGAAATGATAGATGAAATCATTCGTCAAAGACAGATGCAGGGCGTCTCGGTTGAGAGTTTTGAAGGGCTGACGGTTGAATACGCCGCAAAGAAAAAGGCCGATGTCATCCTGCGAGGCCTGCGAAGTCTTACCGACGTACATTATGAGTTCCAGCTTGCTATGACCAACCGGGCTGTGGCAGGAATTGAAACCGTCTTTGTGATGACCAGTGAGCAGTACGGATTCACAAGCTCAACTCTGATTCGCGAGATTGCTTCGCTGGGCGGCGACCTGTCAAACCTCATCCCGGAAAATGTCTATAATCGCCTGAAACAACGGCTCAAAAAATAAAATTTGAAAAAGGGATACTCGATTTTCGGTATCGAGCATCGAATAAAGAGAAATGTTTACAATTAGCGTCGAAACCCACTTTTGGGCATCGCATCAATTGACATCACCAGACGACTCGAAAGAACCTGAGCACCACCATAACTGGTCGGTTGCCGCTGTTGTCAGCGGTAAAAAGCTTAACAGTACGGGACTTGTGATGGATTTTGGCCGACTTAAAAAACTGCTTTGCAATATCACCGCAGAGTTTGATAATAAAAAATTAAGCAGTATTGATTACTTTCGGAAAAACAGCTCATCAGCCGAAAACATTGCCAAATTCATATATGAAAAACTCCGAAAAAAGCTGCCTGAGGACGTCAAACTCCAAAGCATCAGGGTTGGCGAGGAGCCGGGTTGTTCGGTAATATTCACCGCAGACGAACCAGACAAATAGATTCTCGTCTCGGCTGATAATAACAAACTCAATAAATCGGCTCTTATAGAAGCCGTTTATTTTGCCGATATCTCTGAAGGGCGATATAGTAGCTGGCAGTTTCAGTTTGTTTTTGGTATAATACCTCGGAGATGGATGTTCATTAATATCTAAGAATATCAGGATTCGTGATAATTATGCAATGTCAGATTTGTAACAAGAATGATGCAACTATTCACTTGACCGAGATTACCGACGGCAAGCGTGCAGAACTGCACATCTGCGAAAATTGCGCTGCCGAGCAGGGAATAGCGGTCAAGAGTCATATTCCTGTAAATGAATTGCTCAGCGGCCTGCTTGCCGCCCAGCCGTCGGACGATGACCTGTCCGCCCAGGCACAGCAGCAGGTACAGTGCCCACACTGCGGCTTAACGTTAGCTCAATTCCACAAAGAGGGCGTCCTGGGCTGCCCATACGATTATGAAGTCTTTGAGAAATCGCTGCTGCCGCTTATCGAAAAAGCGCACAACGACAAAACAACACACTGCGGCAAGCTGCCTTCAAAAACACCGAAGGACACAAAAAAGCAGGTTAAGTTATTAAACCTTCGACAACAGCTGGATGCCGCTGTGCAAAGCGAAGATTATGAGCTGGCTGCTAAATTACGAGACAAAATAAATAAAATTGAAAAGTAAAAACGATACATACTGCTTGTCATTCTGAGCGGAACGAAGCTCGCCTCGGCTTAGCTTTGTCGAAGCTGCGTGAAGCGAAGAATCCAGCCAATGAATACGTTTGACAGTTTTAGAATAAAAAGGTCATACAATAAAATATGAAACTGACTGATATAAGTAATGATATAAACGAATGGTTTGGCGGCTCCGGGCCTCTGGCAGATATCGTTATATCATCACGCATTCGCCTGGCCAGAAACCTCGCCGGCTACAAATTCCTCAGCCACTGCTCAAATTCTGAAAAATCCGAAATTCTTAACAAGCTAAAAGGCGTTCTGATGTCGCTCGACCTCGGTGATAAAGTCTTTTACATCAGCGTGGACAAGGCCCCGGCACTGAACCGTCATCTGCTGGTGGAAAGACATCTTATCAGCCAACAGCACGCCTTTGGCGACGGTCCGCGAGGCGCCGTCATTGCTCAGCGGGAGTTTTTCACTGCTATGATTAACGAAGAGGACCATCTGCGCCTGCAGGTGTTAAAAGCCGGCTGTCAGCTCTCTCAATGCCTCGAGCAGATAAATAAAATAGATGATATGATAGAGCAAAAGGTGGACTACGCATTCAGCCCTCGTTATGGATATTTAACGGCCTGTCCTACCAATCTCGGCACAGCGATTCGGGTCTCGGTTATGCTGCACCTGCCCGCCTTGAAAATGACCGGACAGATAAAAAAATTCTTTAATGCAACAAGGGATATGAATTTAGCCGTACGCGGGCTGTTCGGCGAAGGCACCGAGGCGGCAAGTGATTTCTATCAGCTTTCAAATCAGGTAACGCTCGGTATTTCGGAAAATTCCATCGTCTCGCAATTTGAAAATTCCATTATCCCTGAAATCATCGAATATGAAAATGCCGCCAGAGAAAGACTGCTCTCCAAGGATGCCGACCTTCTCAACGACAAAATCTCTCGCGCGATGGCCCTGTTACAAAGCGCGCACTTGATAAGCTCGCAGGAGGCGCTGTTTCTGCTGAGCCACTTACGGCTGGGCATAAATATGCACGAGCATATGGGCGCCTCAACTCCCGCGCTCGACCGGCTCTCAAAACTCAGCGACGCAGATGGAAAAAAGAACCTTTCTATTGCGACTATAAATCGGCTGTTTATGCTGACCTTGCCCGCCCATTTGCAGTTAAATTACGGCAAGCCGCTCGATTCCACGCACAGAGATGCACTTCGCGCGCAAATCATCCGCTCCGCACTAAACCAGTGAAAATAAAAAGCGCAGACACACCATCCCGCACCTACTTTGAGAATCCACACTCGAAGTAAAATGAAGGTTTTCTTACAATCTTGACTGAAATATATGTTCGGGAGCAAAATCACAATAGCAGGTAAGGCCCTGCCAAAATGGCACTATAACGCAGTAATCGAAAACTAACAAACTTGTAGCTAAAAACTTATAAGTATTTACAAATCAAGAACTTGCACAATTCAATAGACTAATATTTTTTTACTGGCACGAGCTTTGCAATGTTTATTAAATACTGGTAATATATTGACTCGTTGAACGCAATACGTAGATAACGAAAGGATAATAATCATGGCTAAAATCATTGGCATAGATTTGGGAACGACAAATTCGGTGGTCTCCGTTATGGAAGGCTCGGCTCCGAAGGTTTTAATCAATTCTTCCGGCTCTCGTCTGACGCCTTCGGTAGTCGGCTTTACTGACAAGGGCGAGCGGCTTGTCGGCCAGATTGCGCGGCATCAGCAGGTGACCAACCCGGAAAACACGGTTTATTCCATCAAGCGTTTTATGGGCAGACGTCACAACGAGGTCGCCTCTGAGGAAAAAATTGTCCCTTACAAAATAACCGGTGGCCCCGAGGAGCTCGTCAAAGTCGATGTCCGCGGAAAGGAATACACCCCGCCGGAAATCTCTGCTATGGTCCTGCAGGATTTGAAAAAGACCGCTGAAGATTATCTGGGCGAAACAGTTACCGATGCTGTTATTACCGTCCCTGCATATTTTAACGACTCCCAGCGTCAGGCCACAAAAGACGCGGGCAAAATAGCCGGCCTCAACGTCCGAAGAATCATCAATGAGCCTACTGCTGCAGCCCTTGCTTACGGCGTCGAGAAGAAAAAGGACCAGAAGGTAGCTGTCTTTGATTTTGGCGGCGGAACTTTCGATATATCCATTCTGGATATCGGCGGCTTCGGTGAAGAAGGAGGCGTTCTTGAGGTTCTCAGTACAAACGGCGATACGCACTTAGGTGGTGACGACCTCGATGCAGTTTTGATAAATCACTTGGCTGACGAGTTCAAAAAGAAAGAAGGCATCAACCTGCGTGAAGACCCGATGGCGCATCAACGTTTGAAGGAGGCATCCGAAAAGGCAAAGTGCGAGCTGAGCTCCCAGGTTGAGGCGACTATTAACCTGCCCTTTATCACCGCCGACGCCAAAGGCCCGAAGCACCTGCAGATGACCATCACTCGCAGCAAGTTCGAATCGCTCGTTGAAAACGTCTTCGAACGCCTGAAACAACCATGCTACAAAGCGATGAAAGACGCAAAACTGGAACCTAAGGACATCACCGAGACCCTGCTTGTCGGCGGCTCGACAAGAATTCCGAAGGTCCAGGAAATCGTAAAAGAAATCTTCAGCAAAGAGCCGAACAAGAGCATCAATCCCGATGAGGTTGTCGCCCTCGGCGCCGCCATTCAGGGCGCAGTCCTTGCCGGCGATGCTGGCGTAAAGGACATCTTGCTTTTGGACGTAACGCCGCTTTCACTTGGCGTCGAGACACTCGGCGGAGTTATGACCCGCCTCATCGAACGCAATACAACTATTCCCACAAGCAAAAAGGAGATTTTCTCGACCGCTGCAGACAGCCAGACTACTGTTGACATCCATGTGCTTCAGGGTGAGCGTGAGTTTGCCGCAGACAACCGCACGCTCGGCAGGTTCCAGCTTGCCGATATTCCGCCGGCCCCGCGAGGCATCCCGCAAATCGAGGTTGCATTTGATATCGATGCTAACGGCATCCTGAACGTCTCGGCCAAAGACCTCGGCACCGGCAAGCAGCAGTCCATCGAAATTAAATCCAGTTCAGGACTGGCCGAAGAAGAAATCAAGAAGATGACCAAAGCAGCCGAGGAGCATTCAGCAGAAGACAAAAAGAAAAGAGAGGTCGTGGATTTGAAGAACCAGGCAGACCAGCTGCTTTACTCAATTGATAAGACCCTCAAAGAGCATGGTGACAAGGTCTCCGGTGAGACCCGAGGCAAAATCGAAAGTGCCGTCAACAATCTAAAAGAAGCTGTAAAAGGCGATAATGCCGACGCAATAAAAAAGGCCATCGAAAATCTCGGCACTGCCAGCCAGGAGCTGGGCAAGGTTCTCTACGAAGATGCCGCCAAAAAACAGGCAGCCTCAGCAGCGTCGTCCGGTTCAGCCGGACAGCAACCACCACCTGAAGGAGAAGTCAAAAGAAAAGGCGGCGATGATGATGTAATCGACGCCGAATTCGAGGCAAAAGACAAATAAGCCCCGGCCTATTTGCCTATATCCACAGCTACCACCTTGTTGCCGGATACACCTGAACACCAAAAGAAATTCCAACGTAACTATTGCTAATTTATATCTGACCATTTAGTATTTCAGAGGGTCCCTGCCTTGCGGGAATCCTAAACGCCAATGTGATTAATCGCGTGTGAAAAATCCTATTGAATAAGTCAGGTGTTATGCGTCTAAAAAGGGAGCTCAGTTTATTCCATGTATTCTGCATTGCCTCCGGGGCGATGATAAGCTCAGGGCTGTTTATCCTTCCCGGCCTGGCTTATGCCAAGGCAGGACCCACAGTTATTATTTGCTATTTTCTTGCCGGCCTTCTTTCCCTGCCGGGTATGCTCAGCATTGCCGAAATGACTACGGCTATGCCCAAAGCAGGAGGAGACTGCTTTACTGTTATTCGGAGTATGGGCCCGGCCGTGGGAACCGCAGCGGGACTTCTTAGCTGGTTTTCTCTGGCTATGAAAAGCGCATTTGCTTTGGTGGGTATGTCGGTCTTTACGGTGCTTATTATAGACCTCGATATACACATCATCGCTGTTTTCTTTTGCCTTGTCTTTTTGGGTATTAACCTTGTTGGCATTAAAGGAGCCGGCAGGACTCAGCTTGTCCTTGTACTCGGATTGTTCGCGCTTATGCTTTTGTACATAGTGCTCGGCTTGCCTGAAGTAAAAATCACAAACCTTGAACCTTTTGCACCCAAAGGACTCGCCGGAGTGCTTTTCACTACAGGTTTTGTCTTTGTTTCGTATGCAGGTTTGTTAAAAATTGCCAGCATCGCAGAAGAAATAAAAAATCCCACGCGAAATATACCCTTGGGAATGGTTATTTCACTGCTGGTAGTAAGCATTTTTTACAGCTTTATGATACTCGTAACCATAGGTGTTCTTGACCCAAACGCATTACAAAATTCGCTGACTCCTATCTCCGATGGGGCTGCGGTCTTTATGGGTCAATGGGGCAGAATCGCACTGGCTGTCGCTGCTATCCTGGCTTTTCTCTCCACCGCCAATGCCGGTATTATGACCGCCGCAAGGTCTCTTGTACCGCTCAGCGCAGATGGCTTACTGCCGTCGGCCTTGGGGAAAATTAACGAAAGGTTTAGAACTCCTCACAATGCTCTAATCCTGACGGGCTTATTTATAATCATAGCTTTGTTTCTAAAGCTGGAAATACTGGTAGAAGCCGCATCGGTTGTGCTTATCCTCACCAACATACTTGCCTGCGTGTCTCTTATCATTTTAAGAGAGAGCCGCATACAAAATTATCGACCGAGTTTCCGCACACCATTGTACCCCTGGATGCAAATTGCAGGGATAGTGGCCTTTCTCTTTCTGATAATTGAAATGGGAAAAGAGGCCCATTTAATAAGTTTCATTCTGTTTATAAGCGGACTGTTTGTGTACTGGTTTTATGGGAGAATCCGAACAAACAGAGAATACGCATTGCTGCACCTCATCGAGAGAATAACAGCCAAAGAGCTGACAACATACTCTTTGGAATTGGAGCTGAGAGAAATTATCAGAGAAAGGGATGAAATCGTTAAAGACAGGTTCGACAACATAATCGAAAATTGCGTCATATTGGATATCCAAAACACAATAAAAGTATCAGACTTTTTCAAATTAGTTGCCGAGGAAATGGCCCCGAGATTAAATGAAATGCCGGATTTACTCTTAAAATTACTGCAGGAAAGAGAAAAACAAAGCAGCACCGTCCTCAGCCCAAACCTGGCGATACCCCATATCATCATCGAGGGAGAACACCTCTTCGATATCCTTCTGGCACGTTGCAAAGAAGGAATTGTTTTTTCCGACTCACATCAAAAAGTTCAGGCCGTCTTTATCATAATCGGCACCAGGGAAGAACGCAATTTTCATCTTCAGGCCCTGTCTGCGATTGCCCAGATAGCACAGGACCTGAACTTTGAAAAAAACTGGATGTCCGCAAAAAGCAAAGACGCTCTAAAGGATATTATTCTGTTGGGAACGCGCAGGCGACACTAAGGGCAGTATCAAGTCACAAGTTTATTTGCCTATACAGAACCGGCTGAATATTTTATCTAATATCTGCTCGTCGATATGTTGTTGCTCGATATCTGATACCGCCTTGTAAGCGGCTCGCAGCATCATAGCAGCAACTTCATCATTGCCGGCCTCCAATTCATTGATTGACTCTTTTGTATTCTCAATCGCCTCTGTGACTGCCTGTCTGTGCCGGGCGGTAAGCGCAACCCCCGACGCCCGCTCGGAAAGCCCCTCGCTACCTGTGCCAACTACCAGCTCGATTAGTTTGCTATCTATCATATCTCGCAACCGCTCTAAGCCGGCGCCGCTTACTGCAGATGCAGGTAAAAATCCAGCGGCAAACAACCTGTTCATCTCAGCAAGTCGGTCTGCCAACTTTTTCTCTGACAGTAATTCGGATTTCGTTGCCACCGGTATCAGAATCCGCGGCTCTATGAGTTCGAGTATTGACAAGTCTTCAGACCAATCCTCTTTGGATAAATCCACGCAAAACACAACCACAGAACTATTCCGCAGCGCATCGATGGCCGCCTGCTGGGCCAATTCATCGAGGATATTCTCCGGCGATGCCATTAATCCCGCACAATCGAACAGCACACATCTGCAGTGCTCCAAAGATAGTAGTCCAGTCAAAACGTCCCTGGTGGTTTTGCGCCTGTCCGAGACGATACTTCTTTCTTCGCCAAGTAATTTATTCAGCAGACAGCTTTTGCCGGCATTGACAGCTCCCGCAATGCCCACCGCCGGCAAATCAACTATCGTTTCGTTCCTGATACTGCCGGAAAGCAACTGCTCAAGCTCACCTTTTATCTCTGCAAGTCTTTCTGCCGCTTCATTTCGAGTTATAAATTCGATATCCTCGCCGCTGAAATCAAGACTCGCTTCGATTAAGCTAAGACAATCCATCAGCGCCGCCTGTATTTTTGTTGTGGCTTCGGCCAATCGTCCGCTAAGAAGTTTCTCGGCTGCAGCTAATTGAAAGGTATTGGAGCTTACAACAATTTCGTTCACCGCCTCGGCCTGGGCCAGGTCAATCTTGCCGGCCAGATATGCCCGTGCAGTAAATTCGCCCGGCCCAGCCATTCGAAGGCCTCGGCCAAAAAAGTTACCCATCAAAGCCTCGCTAACAGCAGAGTTCGTATAGATATGAAATTCGGCAACGTCCTCGCCTGTATAAGAGTGAGGACCAAAAGTAAGATACAGTCTCGCATCAACTTTTAGCTCGTCATCAACTGCTATACTTCCTGCAATCAGGCCGTTTGTTTTATGGAAAATACTCGGACTGAAAATCTGTTCACAGATTCCGACCGTCCCGGGCCCGGTTATGCGAATTATCACTGCCTCCTGCGAATTGGGTGAGCTAACCGCAACAATCGTATCGTTCAGGTCATACATCTCATTGTAACACGGCCATCTTGGCCGTGCTATCACGGGCTAAAAGCCCGTGATACGCTTACATCTTATAGAATGGCTTGGGTTTTTTCTTTTTGACTTTGCCGCCGGTCTTACTCGTTGCGGCAACCAGACCCTTTGATTCCACATCTTCTTTTTCGCGGATGTGTTTGCGAATGAAGTACTGCTCGAAAACGCCGGCAAAGGTACTGGCCATAATATACAAATTCACTCCCGACGGCGCTTTGTATAACATCAGCGGGAACATCAATGGCAGCATAATCATCATCATTTTTTGCTGCTGGGCGGCCTGTGGATTTGCCGACGCTGCCGCCTGAGACGGCATTAATTTCTGCTGTAAAAAGAACGCAACTCCCATCAAAAGCGGCAGTAAATTCAGCGATTCTATCTTCCAGCCCAGCAGCGGTATTGTAATCGTTGAGAACCTGAACAAAGCATCCGGAACCGAAAGGTCGGTAATCCAGACCGGCAAAAACGGCGCACCTCGTAGGTCAATACTGGCATATACTGCGCTCCATAACGCAATCCAGATAGGCATCTGCACAAACATCGGAAGAAAACCGATAATCGGTGAGGCGCCTTGCTTTTTGTAAAGTGCCATAATATGTTTGTTCATCTCGGTCTTGTTATTGGCGTATTTTTTCTTTATCTCCTCGGCCTTCGGAGCAAGTTTGCTCATCTTGCTCATCGAAACCTGGCTCTTTTTGGTAATCGGGTGCATAATCAGACGCATCAGAAACACCAAAATGATAATGACCACGCCGTAATTGCCGATAAAGCCGTACATCCACTTCATTATCGCCAATATCCCAAAGGCCAGCGGGCTTATAATGCTCGTCGGGCAACAACAAGCGATAAAATCTATCACCTGCACAAAACCCAGCTCGCTATACAGTGCGTTTTTATCGAAGAGACTTTTATCCTTGGGCCCGACATACAGTTGAAACTTATATGTCTTTGCACTGCCTGTCAGGTCGGCTGGAGTAAGTGTGCTTGAGGCGGTTTTCAAATCCAGTCCGACCGTTTCGTCACCGCTGTCTGCCTTGCCATCATCATCAGGATTGTAGAAGCTGGCCGTTCTATCTATTACCCAGTCACAGTAGTCTTTGCCCTGGTCCGGCTCAGGCACAAGTATCGCCGCAAAATACTTGTTGGCCGCTGCGACCCATAGAAATTTCTCTCCCGGCTGCGCAAGACGTCTGTCATCAATGGTTTTTGCCTTGAGCAGCTTTTTCTTATCAAGTCTTACACTGGTAATCTGGCCCTGCGAATCTCTAAAGGCGGCAATAACTTTCCTCATATCGCCTCTGAAGGCCTCTCTGCCGAGACCCGTCGGACCTGCCATATTGAACTGATACTTCAAGCCGCTGTCGGTAAGGTTTTCAACTGCTATGCTGCAATCCAAAAGATAACTGCCCGGGCTGACCTTGTAGGTCTTCAATAGTTTCACTACCGGCTCACCAGCCGATGTCTTGATAACCGCTTCGAACCGAGCCGTCTGAGAACCGTCTTCGGCTGTTTCTCTGCCGAGACTCTTGAAGTGTAAACCCTGCAGCGATAACTGTATCTTCTGCTGAACAAATATAAACTCTTTGTTTGCCATCGACAAAATTTCATCGCCATTTGTTTGTTCCACAGGAGAAAGAATCACTAACGGCTGGGGATTTTTATAATCGCGGTCATTGAATCCGCTGAATGTGGCTCTCCGTATCGCTGCCCCTTTGGTGCTCAATCCCAATTCGTACATAAAGCCGCTCGCAGGGTCGATTGAGCCGAGCGAAATAGTCTCAGCCTTACCTCCATAGGCCTCGAAAGCCGTAACAGCAGACATCTGCTGATAGTCTTTGCTTTCGGCAGGAGCTTTTTGTCCTTCCGGCTTTTCTTCAGGCGTCGTTTGCTGCAAAAGGATGCAGGCTTGTCCGGCGGGCCGGTCCGTTTCAAAAACCCCGGATTCAATGACAAGCCAACCACAAAAAACAACAAAACAAATTACAATAAAAAAAAACAAATATCGCATGTCATCTCTCGTCTTTCGTCTCTCGTCATTCGTCCATCGCCACAGGCACTGAGGACAGAATCACGAGACACAGATTCACCTTCCGTCCCGCAGTCTCTCGGCGTGGAAGTTGTCCAGTTCTTCGATTGCCTTTATTTTTTTCATAGTGGTTTCAAAATCGTATTCCAGCCGGACAAAGTGCACCTCATTTTCATTCACATACACATAACTCGCCCGGTTGTCTTTGTCTCTCGGCTGTCCGACAGAGCCGATATTGATTATTGCTTTCTCATCATCGATAATCGGATAGACGTTGCCTAACTCATTTGGCGGATAGAAATCCGGCTCATCGAGAAACGCGCCGGGCATATGCGTATGACCAACAAAGCATATATGCCTGACCCGCTCGAAAAGCAGACGAACCTTCAGCGGATTGGTATAAACATCATCAGGAAAGATATATTCGTTAATCGGCCTTCTCGGCGAAGCATGTACAAAATCCATTATTACAATATTTGCTCCAAGCTTGCTTTTGAGCGTCTTTCGCATCTGCAAATCACCCAAAAAGCTCCAGCGCCTGTCACAATTCGGCTTGTCCTCACTTGTTTCCATAACTTCGCGCGTCCAGAAACTTGCCTGCTCCGCTGCATAGTTGAAATTAGTCGGCTCATAAAGGACCGCATAATCGTGATTGCCAAGAACGCACCACCGGGCCTTCTCTATAATCATATCGAGGCACTCTCTCGGATTCGGACCGTAACCG
>Ga0315541_1001550_pt1 | contig 20984 bp, 18 predicted proteins | sample SalMarSW160190MG_FD_203095 | JGI IMG/M metagenome (GOLD analysis project Ga0315541, IMG submission 203095) | Salt marsh sediment microbial communities from the Plum Island Ecosystem LTER, Massachusetts, United States - Salt Marsh Sediment SW1601-190 ...
CCATACTATGGCTATGTCTACATCATTCGGGCAGGTGCGGGGAGGCTGTTTTGTCCGTGGCGGCGGGCTTCTTTGGTCATTAGTTTTGTCAGCTCTTTTTTAACATCTTCCGGCAGGTCCGTCGGCCGATAATTTTCCAGCAGTTTTTCCACTTCACGATGGGCCCGCTGCCCGAGTGTCAGGGCGCCTTTTTCTTCCCATCGCGATCTGCGGGCGCGGTCGATGACCGGGCCCGGGAAAAAGTGTTCCGTTTTCAGGTGTCGCCGGGTATGTTCGGAGATGAGCAGGTGTTTTTCTTTGAGCAGTTCACGGAATATTCCCATCGCGGGGAAGTCCTCTTTCGGCTCGATCCCGGCGATTAATCGATATGTCATGCCGCAGATTTCGTTGTCCAGCACGAGTTTCTCAAGAGACAGGCAGCTTTCGAAGTCGAGCATGCCGGGGCCGGAGATGTTGTTTATGCCGGACAGCGCTGCCAATACGGCACCGATTCCACTTTCCAGACCCGCCTGGGCGTCCAACTCTTTCGCATCGCTCAGAGAGATGTATGCCTGGGTGGGCAGGTTCAGGTACTTGCCGATTTCGTTGTATGCGCAGTCGATCATCATGGTCTCGATAGCTCCCATTGGGGTGGTTTCGTGCCGGACGTCGAATATGGCCGGCGAGCCGCCATAGAGGATGGGCGTGCCGGGACTGGCCGTCTGGCTGATGACAACGCCGCTGAGAGTTTCGGCCGTATGCTGGATTAGTGTCCCGGTAAGTGTTACGGGGGCTATGAATCCGGACAGCGGCATGGCGATAAACTCCACCGGGATAAAATATCTTGCACAATCCAGCAGATTTTGCGAAGTGACCTGGCTCCATTTCAGAGGTGAGGTGGGGCAGCAGGAGAAAATGGTTAGTGGTTTTTCTTTTAGAGCTTCCGCTGCGCCCCGAACGGCGAGCTGGAAATCTTTCATTACTTCGAAGGATTCGATTGTAAAAGCACCGGTAACCACGGGTTTGCTGCCGTACAGCAGGCTGAGATACAGGCGATAGCTGTCGGAAATTGCTTCGTGTACATCGGCCGATATCAATGCGGTGCTCGTCGAGGCGATATTTTCGAGCTGCTCGGTCACTTTTACGAAGTTGACATAATCGGCGGTGCCGGCCTTGCGCATTTTCCTTTCCTGAGAATCGAGAATATTCAGGGCGGTCGAGCCGGGAGTGAAATAGACGTTATCGCCTGAAAAATCGCACGTCTGCTTACCGGCGACATCGTAAAGGCCAAACGATGCCGGGGCGGCTTTCAGGGCCTTGTTAATTATCTCATTGGTAAGGACGGCATGACTTCTTTCCATGTCAACCGTGCAGCCGGAGTCCGAGAGCATGGCCAGTACTTTTTTATTGTAAATTTCAACTCCGAGCGTGCAAAGTATGTCGGTCGCCTCAGAGATAATCTGCCGGATCAATTCTTCGCTTAAAAACTTGATTGTCGGTCTCATGTCAATTTTCTTTCAATTCTTGTTTTTTACCTCAATGACATAAATCATTGTCGGCTCTCTCGGATTTTCCGGTTTGCGGTCCCTGTTGGGTGAATCTGTTTGCTGCTGCATGTAATGTATCTGGCCGGGCGGCAGCAGACCATGATTAACGGCGCGAATGTTCGAAAGGGCCGAATAAGGAGCTTGAGATTTCTCGGCTGGAATTTGGCCCGGTCTGGCCGTGAGCAACTGCTCTCTCGTGAGAACAAACTGACCTTTCCTGGGCTCCGCATGGGCATAGCTATATGTGACCCGGATTTTCCCGTCTTCGGTAATATACAGTCTGGGTACGGTAGGAGAGCTTGGAATCGTCCCGCGCCCTTCGAAATAGAAGCGATGTTTCCAGTCGGTTAGCTGAACAGTTCTCCACCGGCCGTCGAGCGTGGTGGCGACGAAAAGCTGGTTGTAACTATCTTCATCGAAACGCGTATAACTTATATAGGGCAATCCTTTGCCGTCCACGACTAAGGTACCGCCGTTCATTAGTCCTCTTTTCTGCGCGATGCGTTCGACTATGCCGGCGTTTTCCGGGGTAATCGGTAATTCGAGGTTGCGTCCATCCCAGGTCTTCCAGGAAATCCCGCGGTCGGGGCTTTTGGCGTAGCAAATATCAAAATTGGTTACGACATCCGGCGTTTCCCGCCAGCACCAGGCAATATGCCAGACGCCTTCTTTATCCTCCAAAATGCCTGACTTGGGTATTTCGCCGGCAGTGCCCTGTCCCAAAACGCCGAACGGATAAGCGTTACAGGTCGGATTCCGGTCACGGCCGTTAGTCAGGGCCGGTACGGTTTTAGTCCATTGTTGGGTTTCCTCGTCATAATGGACCAAGATCCGCATCCCGTTACCGCTGCCCCCGTGCCGGTACATCATGTATATCGATCCATCGCGGAGCTTCAACAGACTGGGATATGTGACTCTGTCTTCATAATCGCCGGCCCATTTGTGAATTGCCTCGAATGTGTGTATGTCTGCAGGGGCCTTCGTTCGATAATATCGCAGGGGCTTGCAGTGCATATTACCTGTAACGTGAAGATAGCCTTTGCGGTCCTGAAACAGAATAACGCGGTTATGCGTATCCCATCCGACCCGTTCCGGCAGCCTGGCCAGATCCCATTGAGTTTCGCTGAGTTTTCGTTTTCCCACGGTCATCCGGTGGTCGCCGTCATAAAAGGCGATGTACTGGTATTGCCCGTCCGAGATAAGACAATTACCGCCGTTGACCGGATGCGATGCCAGGCCTTTTGCTACGGAAATTATGCGCATTTCCACCTGCCCGGCGGTAGATCCCCAAAGTGATACCGTCAGCACGAAAGTCGAAACAACAAGAAATACCATTCGTCGGACCAGCATATTTCCTGCTCCTCAAGGCGACTAAATTCTTACCTGCAACAACAGTGCCCGGCTGCATCTTCAGGCTTTGCTTTTGAGTAATATACCAAAAAAATTGCCGAACGCCGAATTTCGATTGTCGATTTTCAAATCGAAAAGAAGAAAATCTCAAATTGAGATGGAAGTAACGTAAAAAGTGTTACAAAAAACACATTCCGAATTTCTTTTTTTTAGGAACCTACGGAAAAAATGCACGCATATTGCCCATTATTGTAATAAGGAATACTTTTTCCTTGATGAGAGACAAGAATATTTGTATTATAATATTGAATCTCATGCTTTGGAAAGTTGAGATATCGGGCAGTTCAGTAAAACGCTCAAAAGGAGTGAAGTCAAATCTATCATAAAGGAGTTGGAAAATGAGCGGCATTTTTGGTATAGTCTCTAAGGGAAATTGTGTCGAAACCCTCTTCTACGGCACGGATTACCATTCACACCTCGGAACGGAATTCGGCGGCATGGCAGTCTTCGGAGAGGAATTTTCCCGCCAGATCCGTGATATAAGCCAGAGCCAGTTCAAGGCGAAACTTTACGACGGCTATCAATATATGAAGGGTAATAAAGGGATCGGCGTTATCAGCGATCTGGACGAACAACCTATTTATCTAAACTCAAAATTCGGGCCATTCAGCATAGCAACGAACGGTATCATCGAAAACGCGGAAAAATTGGCCGATCAGCTATTACAGAAAGGAATATCTTTCAGCGAAGTTAGCAAGAGAACCGTCAATGCCACAGAGCTGACAGCAAAACTGATCGGCCAGGGCAACAACATAATAGACGGTATAGAAAAGATGTTTAATGCCATAGAAGGCTCCTGCTCACTTTTGCTGCTCAATGAAGACGGAGTATATGCGGCAAGAGACAGATTCGGATATTCGCCGCTTGTAATCGGCAGGCGAAAGGATGCATGGGCGGTGACGAGCGAGACCTCGGCTTTTCCGAATAAAGAGTTCGAGATTGTAAAATACCTTGATCCGGGCGAGATAATTCTGATAAACGATGAAGGTATTGTACAGAGAAGGCCGGGTAGCCGGGATGTGGACCAGATTTGTGGGTTCCTCTGGATATACACCGGTTTCCCCGCATCGAACTATGAAGGAATAAACGTAGAAATAGTTCGGGAAAAATGCGGGCGCTACCTTGCAAAACACGACAAGGATATCGACGTCGACTTGGTCTCCGGCGTACCCGACTCCGGGTGTGCCCATGGATTAGGATACGCAATGGAGTCCGGCAAGCCCTTCAGACGCCCCCTTGTTAAATATACGCCGGGATACGGCAGAAGCTATACCCCGCCTTCGCAGTCAAAACGCGACCTCATCGCAAAAATGAAACTCATTCCAATCAAGGAAATCATCAAGGATAACAGCATCGTTGTCTGTGAGGATTCTATAGTAAGAGGAACGCAGCTCAAGAATTTCACTATCAAAAAGCTTTGGGATTGCGGTGCCAGAGAGATACACGTAAGGCTGGCCTGTCCCCCGCTGATGTTTCCGTGCAGGTTCAACCTTTCCACACGCTCGATTAACGAACTTGCCGCCCGTAAAGCCATTCGCGACCTTGAAGGGCACGACCTGAAGGATGTTTCGGAATATATTGACCACAAATCTGAAAAATACAAGCAAATGGTGAAATGGATAGCCAGAGATTTGGGCGTCACAACGCTCAAATATCAGACCGTAGATGATATGGTCAAGGCCATCGGGCGGCCAAAGGAGAATCTCTGCCTCTATTGCTGGACCGGTAAATGTCCAAAATCGACATCTCGGAAACCGCCTATAAAAATAGTCGAAACAAAGAAAGTATCCGCTAAAAGAGCAAAAGAAAGAAAAACTGCACTTTAATCGTGATTTCGGCCGGTTCCTGAGATTATGCTGCCTTAACTTTAGCGGTTCTGTTGGTTAGATACACGCCCGAGATGACCAATACGGCCCCCGCCGCGAGCGACGGGGTGATTGGCTCTCGGAGGATAAAAAAAGCACATAAGATCGCGGATATGGGCACAAAATTAATGAACAGACCGGCTTTCGTCGGACCGATACGTTCTACGCCCTGGTAATACCAGACAAATCCGATGACAGTCCCGAAAACGCCCAGATAAGAAATACATAACCAGTCAATCGCGGATTGACTTGCGATATTTTGGGCCAATCCTTCAAAAAAAGCTGGAACCGCCAAAGCAACTGCTCCGACTACGGCGGAATACGATACCGACGCGAGTGGAGACAGGTTGTTCATAACCGCTTTGCCTATAAGCGAGTAAGCCACCCAGCTCAGGACACAGCAGAAAATGTAAAGTTCGCCCAGGCCCAGGCTGCCCTGGAATATCCGGCTTATATTTCCTTTTGAGATGACTATTGCCGCTCCGCATACCGAGATGGCAATTCCAAGACCTTTTACCGGGCTGATTTTCTCTTTGAGGAAAAATGCCGAGCAGATTGTAATGAATATCGGGCATGTTGCGATTATAAGCGACGCCCGGCCAGCCTCGATTATTTTGAGCCCCTTGAAGAACATGATATTATAGATAAAAATACCGGTAATTCCGAGCAGGACAACAGGCATGATTTGCGACTTTTTCAGCTTAGGGAGCTTTCCTTCGATTCTCCACGTCAGTAACATCAGGAGTATTGAGGCCATGGCGAACCTCAGAAATGCGATTGAATAAGGCCCGACGTTTTGAGCGACGAGCCTGCCGGCAACGAAAGTGCCTCCCCAGAATATCGCCGTCAGGAGCAGCTTCAGATAAATCTTCATATAAAACAACCTCGATCAATTTTTTAGCTGTGCATTTTGGCCGCTATGGCCCTGACAGTCAACAGTTTAGAAAGCTTTTGTGAAGAATTGGTGCCACCTTCACCATATCCGGGCCGGGCTGGAGGCGAAATCTGTCCGCATTTGAGATCCGCCAATTTGAAGTGGAACTTCGTCCTCTACCGGCGGAGCAGTGGCATCATAACCGTCGATTACAGGAGCTTAATTAACTTCAATCCTGCGTGTCTCTCTACTTTCTCCTGCCTTATTTGTTGCTATAATGGTGTATGTAGTGGTCGTAGATGGCTCAACCGTCTTTGAGCCCAGACTGCTGACGGTGCCTATACCGGGTTCTATGCGAATTTCATCCGCATTGGAGACCCACCAGGTTAAAGTTGAGCTTTGCCCGGCCTTTATCTGTGAGCGAGAAGTATCGAAACTATGGATGGTTGGGTACCCGACGACTTCGACCGTGGGGGCTTCTTCGCTCTGTTCGTCTTTATTTGTTTCGGTTAGCTGATTTTGAAGCCGGCTAACCTTATTCATCTCGGCAGCCAACTGAGTTGCAAGCTCGTCGTTTCGTTCCCGGGCTTGCCGTACCTCCGCAGCAATCGCGTTGCGAGACTTAGTGAGTTCGTCGATCTGACTTTGCAACTGCTCGCTTGAAGTGATAAGTTCGGCGATCCGTTTTCGCAGTTGTTCTCGCGAACTGGCAACTTCGCTGAGCTGTTTGTTCAACTGGTCGCGCGAGTCGGCAATAATGCTGAACTGTTCCTTGAGCTGGTCTCGTGTATTGTTTAGGTCATTGACCTGATTTTGTAACCGCTCGCTGGCCTGTGCAACAATGTCAATTTTGTCCTTTAGCTCGTCTCTTTCATTCTCGGTTTTTCGTAAAGTTGCTTTGAGGCTTTGAAGCTCGGCCCTGAGACGTTCTAATTCAGCTTTTTGCTTTGCTCCATTCCTGCAGCCCGTCAGGGTGAGTGGTAATACCAATGCTATTATACATGTTAGAATCAGAATCTGTTTCATTGTTTCGCTCCTTTTCTTTCCGGCTATACTTGTATGCCTGATTGCCCGGAAGACAATCAACCATTTTTAAAAAGCTCGGACCGCAATACGGCAGACTTACCACCGCTACTCCATCGGGTCAAATATCAAGATAATTGTACTTAATTGTCAGAAACCTGCCAATGATAAAGTCTTACAAAAAACTTTGGCAATTGTATACTTCGCAAACCCAAATAAACCTAAATGAGTTTATTTCTTCTTGGGCTTCTTCTTTGATTTGTGCTTTTTGGGGGCAGGAGTGGAGAGCATTACTTTGAGAAGGTCATCAGGATTGACGTGGGTACTATATGTATTCTGATTCTTGTTTTTGGTCATTAAAACATTTCCATCTGGAAAACATAAGGCTCACAAATTTTCAGAGGTGGATTTCCATATTGATTATCTAAGCTCAGTAAATATTTATCAAACGTGTGAAGTTCTGGAATTTTCTGAATTAAGGCAGTAGCGACGTGAATAGAATCCTTCGGCTTTAAGGCCTTGTTTTTCCACATTAAGTCGCGTGCTTTAATCCCAACGTCCCTGTCGACATTATGAATAGACATAAAGGGATTTAAGAAAAATTGCTGTATTATTTTTTCGTTTTTTCGGGGTATATGCTTTTTTCCCTTCATTTTAATAACTTCAATAAATGTTATAGCAGAAGTAACAATTACTAATTTACCTGCTTCAGCGTCTTTAATCACAGATTGACATTTTTTGATTTTATCTTGCTCTTTGTTTAACAAACCCAAAAAACAATCACTATCCCAGTAAACATATTTTTTCTTCATTCCGCGTATAATCCTATAATGTCCCTGAATTTTGGTAATTTGTCAGAATCAGGAAACACAGTCAATTTTTCTATGTCAACACTATTGAGCGTTCCATTTTTCTTGTATTTTATTAAACCGTATGCAGATACTCGCTTTCTTATTGAGGCAATAACATCGTTATATATATCTTCGCCAAAAGTACACTTTACTTTATTGCCACTTATATCCTCATAAACATAGAAGGTTAGTTTGCCATGAAAATCTAAGGCATCTAATTTTCCATCAACCGTTCCATATGCCTTAAACGCAGTACCCAGCAAATCATCTACATAAGCTACACTGGACGGACTTAAATCCCTTGTCGCTCTATTAATTTTAAGCTTCACATGGTCGATTTCTTCTTGCTTTATATTTGCGATGTTGCCAAGGTCATATAATTTTCTTTGTGCGTTCTCAGAAAAATTTTTGGGAGGGCGGTTTCTTTTACTTATCGCCTCTATGCCAATTTTTAAAGTCGAAATAGTTTGTTCTACAATAGCAGCATCTCCATTTGTGGATTCTGGTTTCACACAAAGAACAATACTTCCAGACTTTACCGACACAACCAAATCAATAGATTTCTTTTTACCACTCACGCTTTGAGCTACATCATTTACTAATTCAAAAAAAGTATTTACACACTTAGTGAATTTGCTGGCAGTAATGCGATTACCTTCTATTTTCAAGGATAGTGAATTATTTGCTTTTCTTTTACTCATTTTTGCACCCCTTTTTACGCTAAGCACGATGAGTCCCGGTACAATAACCTCTTGACTTCAATTCCATTCAACAACATGCAAGCAATTACTCCATCGTTCTGCTTTCTCATATTATACCTAAAATCGAACTCAGATAAATATCTATGTAGATGTTTTTTGCTAACGTGGTGAAAAACTCCTGTAATACCACGTTTTAATAGGCTGAAATAGCCCTCTATAGTATTTGTGTGTACTTCCCCAATGACATACTACCCTATGCTGTGATTCACAGATTTATGGTTAAACTCTCGTCTTAGCGTCCGGTAAGCCTTGTAATTGTCTGTCATAATTACTGTAGTATTATCGACGTTTTCACAGATAAAACTTTTGAGGTTTTTTCCTGTAAGTCTTTCCATTACTTGGCTTTTGACTATCCCATCCCTCTGAACCAGAGCCGCAACGGGAGTCTTTTTTGTGCCTCGGCCCCGTTTGCCTTTCTTGCCTCTCATCATATCTCTTTGAGTTTTACGAGGCTTACCACCTATATAGGTTTCATCAACTTCTACAATACCTTTGAATTTTTTCTTTGAGGGCAGGTTGTTGCATTGCAAACCTGATCCGATGAGCCATGAACCACGCCGTTTTGTAATTAACGCCCAACATTCTATGCAACTGATGGGCGCTTATACCTTTCTTAGAGGAACACATCAGAGATACAGCCATCAGCCATTTATTCAAGGGAACATGGCTGCCTTCAAATAATGTACCTACCGTAACCGTAAACTGTTTACGACAGTCCTTACATTTATATACGCCTTTTCTTACCGGATGTTTAGAATCAGCTTTAGGCTTTAGCGTATAGATCGTAATGCTGCCACAATGAGGACAGATCGGCCCCTTAGGCCATCGTAAGCTTTCTAAATGCTTTCTGGCTTGCTCAGGGTTAAGTCTGGCGATGTCAGTAAAACTTTTATTCATTGACATGATATACTCCTCACAGTTCAAAATGTTTTTTCATCATCTTAAATTGTATCATATCATTTGGGTTTGCCAAGTATATAATTCCTAAAACTTTTTCAGGAGTTGACCTGAAGGACATTGTCAGCGGACTTAAAGAGCGATGGCGGTCAAAAAATGAGGGATTTGCTTCGGCTGGTTTATAGCCGAAGTTGGGCTGGATTGTAAAATCAAGGGGAGTTTATGACATTTTTTACCGGCAAATTGAGTTTTAAGGTTATTTTGGCTTCATTGTTTGGATATTTCAAAAATGACTGTGCCGCCGTTCGTGCAATCGAAGGGGTCCGGGCATTGAATATAGGCCTTGGATTTATCATCTTTGCCATCCAATCCCCATTGTGCGGGATCGGAAACGCGCAGGGCGTTATAATAAGGCATCAAAGCCGACAGGGCGTGCATGCAAACGGGAATGTCGCTTACAAGCTGATATCCGGCCTTCAGAACGAAGGAATCGCCAACTTTATATGTCGGGCAATGGCCCCTGATTTCTTTTACCGTCACTACAGTTTCCATGTTAACTTATCTCCATTATGAAAGTCTGTTTGGCAACACTATACTATTATGCCGCTATCATTGCAATATTATATCGCCATACATTAACCATCCCAGCTTGTTCCATAGGCCGGATCAGATGCTTTGAGCAAAGCTGCAAATGGAAACTCGCAATAAAATATGTAAAAAAAGTAAATTTTTCGCACATGCCGGAAAAAAACGAGAAAATAACGCCGGAACAACCGGGGCCAAAAGAATAATCAATTGATGATGGCAATTATAGGACTAAGAAAATTAACTTGATTACTTTAAATGCCGGAATTTTTGCCATGAAATATTTGAAAACCTGTGTAAGTTTTATTGATTTCAGCGTAAAAAATGCTACAATTTTCGTGTAGTCCTCGGAAGTATTTTAGTACTGCAATAGGAAAAGGGTCATCCGCCTGCTTGGCAGAGTTTTTCTAAATCTTGTTTGAATACGTACTTATGATGGAGCAAGATATGCCTCTGATGAAAATTCAAACTCTAAATCGAAAAAGCAAAATTGAGCGAAATTTCTGCCGGAAAGCGGCAAGTCCACTTGTATATAGAGCAGGATTTAGTAGCAGTGATTAATTGTTATAATTATGGAAAAAACGTTACATTTTTCCTCCGTTGTGGCACTTACTTATAGTTTTTTATGCGATAGTGTTAACAGGGGCCCAGTATGGATCAGAAGTTGGACCAGATAGAACTGATCAGACGGGCTCAGTGCGGCGATAGGCAATGCCTGGGTCAGTTGGCTAAGCAGGCGAGATCACGCCTGTATACGTACGCTTACCGTCTGACTCAGAAGGATGATTTAGCACAGGAAATTGTACAGGAAAGCTTGTTGGAGATGTGTAAGGTGATAGGCAAGTTGAAAAAAGCAGACCGGTTTTGGCCCTGGCTGTATGGCATAGCCATTAACAAGCTAAGGCATCATTATAGAACCGAGCAGACACAACGAAGAGTGGCGATTTCCAGTATGAAACGAAAAAACGCAATTAAAGACCGGCAGGATGGGCTGGAAAATCTCGTCAGCGAAGAACTGAAAAATATCGTCTCGACGGCAATGAAAAAGCTCAGGACCCGGCATAAAGCCGTGCTGGTAATGCGCTGCTATGACGAGATGCCCTACTCGGACATTGCCGAGTCGATGGGATGCAGCGAATTTAGTACGCGCATGCTGTTTTTACGCGCGAAAAAGTGCCTGCAGCGAGAGCTTTCGCGCAACGGCTTCGGCAAGGGCACGCTGCTGGCCGCCCTGGTGCTGTTCGGTAAGATTACAGCCCCAAGTGAGGCCGCCGCGGCACAAATATCAGTCACGGCTGCCGCGACCAAGGTCGGTTTAACGGCGGGAATCGTAGGTCTGGCGACATCGAAAACAGCGATTATATCGCTCACCGCGGCCGGTGCTTTAACCGCCGGTACGGTGGTTATGAAATCAGGGCCTTTCAATAAGGGCGTCGAAAGCCCTCAGCCCTCACTGACCAGCACACAATATATCGGCCAGTCGGGCCAGAGCGGCAATACCAGCCAGGAGTTCTGGTACCATTTCCCGGAAAGTTCCGCAGATCCTATGATGCTACGGGCAAAGTCGGGTTCGGCCGGCGACAAATCGTACTGGCAGGTATTGCAGGACGACCGTGCAAATTACTACTACAATAATAATCGCCTCCAAATTAACAACTACCGCATGTGGTCCAGCGACCTTAGCGTGCAAAAGCTCCCGACGGACGATCCTAAGATGACCGAGTTTATCTGCCAGGTCGAGGGAAGCAAAAATAACATTAAGCATGTAACGCCCAGAGGCAAAGGCCTGCTGGTTGTTGCCGCTCTGGGCCAAAAAAACGATGAAAATGAGCTCTGGGTCACCCGTCATTCCAACGTCCTCGAAGAAGATTACTTCCAGTCGGACTGGCCGGCCACAGCAAAAACCATTGACAACCGCGATGAAATGCATAAACGCGGCTGGACATTCTTCAGAGTCGCGGGCCAGGTAAACGGACAGAACGTTTCGGGCACCGGAAGAATACCGTTTGTCAATCTGACTCGCAAACAATACGGCCCCTGGCTGAAGCTGCAGGTTGGATCTCTGAGAATATTCGACACATATAAGGAAGCTTATATAAGCAAGCAGTATTCTAACGAGGCGAAAAAATACAAGGGCGGCAGCTTCTTCAAGGGACTTTGCAGGCCCTGGATGGGACTGCATACAATCGATACGGTTCGCCGCGATGCCGCCGAACAGCGTATTCGGTTCGATACCAGGCATACGCCGGACAGCCAGTTCGCCGAGGTGGAGCTTACCTGTGAAAACGCCAGAATCGTATATAAGATCGATATGGAAACAGACGTAGTTGACGAAATCACCTTCTCCACCGACCAGGGCAATACAGGAAATCTGAAGTTTTCGTATCTCCAGTCTGTTGATAGAGTTAGTCAGGAATTTATACCTCCGGGCAGACCAGGGAACCCGACGGCTGCCGGGAGCAGCCCGGGTATCTTGTGGCTTGTGCAGTTAATGGAGGGTTCACTTAAATAGAACATTGGGATTATAGCCTTCGCCGAGGATTGGGGCCAGTAGCGTTAAATTTAAGAAATAACAGGAGTTAAGAATATCTGTTGGGAATCTAAAAGGAACAAAATAAATGAGAACGCCGGGAACAAGTTGGTTTTGGACTGCCGCCATTATTTTGGTTAGTGCAGCAGTCTGTTTGATTCCCAGCTCGGTAAAGGCCGACTGGTCCTTCACATACCAGGAAAATTTCGACAATAATGACGCTGAAAACGAGAGCTACTTTCACTCCATTTTCTGGCCTCAAGGGGCCTTTCCTCCAATGCAGTCGTATTTGTACTTTTATGATACGGCAGATCAACGCGAATTGGGATTCGGAGACTACAATGACGATCCGGCCTATCTGTGTTATCGCTTCCCACCCGGTTCGGAAAATTCAAGGGCTTCTATTTCTGGAGAACTACTGGTTGATTTGCGGTTTCTGGACTCATCGGGCTCGGGCTATTTAGCCTACAGACTTTCTGCCGACGGCGTCAACTGGGGGCCCCGAGAGGAACTGGAGCCGCCAAGCGAACACATCCAGATAGATTCGGTCCGTGGCAGTTGTTATGTTATTTTCTTCGGCACCGGCGTTCTGATAGATAATCTTGAGGTTAATTTGTACTCGTCCTCTGCCACGATTTACGTGCCGGAGGACTTTGCCACGATTCAGGGAGCAATCGATTCCGCTGATCCCGGCGATATCGTGGAGGTCGCCCCGGGTACTTATACCGGCGACGGCAACCGGGACATCGATTTTAGAGGCCTAGCAATCACCGTTCGAAGCTCAGCCGGGCCCTACAGTACGACGATCGATTGCTCCGGTTCCGAAGGTCAAGGTCACAGGGGATTTTACTTCCACGGCGCCGAAAGGTCGGATTCTGTTCTCAGAGGCTTCACAATCGTCGGAGCTACCGTGCCGGGCTCGGATGTTCCAGTGAATTACGGGTATTGGATTTCGGGCCTTGTAAATCCCGTCGGCGGCGGCATATACTGCGAATTCAGCAGTCCGAGTATAGTTGATTGTATCATCAAACAATGCTCCACGGAATTGGGAGGCGGGATCGGTGTAGTTAGCGGTTCTCCAACCATCATGGATTGTGTAATCGAAGATTGCCGGGCCGGTGGGGTCGGACTGGCCGAATCCGGAGGACGCGGGGCAGGCATCGCACTGATCAGAGGCTCCTACGCCACGATCCTGCACAGCCAGATAAAAAATAACTCCGGCTATTATAATAGTCTCGGGGGGGGAATATACTGCTGGCAAAGCAATACTTTCTTTGCCAATTGCGAAATTTCCAATAACACGGCACAGGGCAATGTTCAAGGCGGCGGCATATACTGCGGCGGATCTTATGCATACATCGAATTCGAGAATTGTGTCATCTCTGGCAATACTGCCGAGATTGGCGGAGGCATATACGCCGGCCCCTCGGGTGACAGCACCAGTGTGAACGTAATAATAACGAATTGCACCATTGCTAACAACAACCTCTCAGGAGACCTGCCAGACGATTTAACGGGCGGTGGAATTCACTCGGTCAGCAGCAACATCACAATCACAAACAGTATCGTGTGGTATAACAATGGCGTACCCGTCATGCTGGATAGCCCGGTATCGAGCAGCCCGGTTCTCTATTCATGTATCCAAGGCGGTTATCCCGGCCAGGGCAACATCGACAGTGACCCGTTATTTGCATCATCGGACGGCAGCGATTATCACCTGCGGTCCGTCTTCGGCCGATACAGTCCGTGGGGCATGTGGGTAAACGACAGCGAACATAGTCCCTGTATCGATGCCGGCGACCCCCAATTACTGCCCGGCCCCGAGCCTCTTCCCAACGGCAAGCGTATCAACATGGGTGCATACGGCGGGACCGCAAAGGCCAGCAAGGGCGCAGATGCCTGGGTCTTCCACGTTGATAAATACAACGGCAGCGACTCCAACTCTGGCCTGAGCAGATCCGACGCATTCGCCACAATCCAAAAGGGGGTGGACATGGCCAATTACACCGGCGATACGGTCCTGGTCTGGCCGGGAACTTATACAGAAGATGTTGATTTAAAAGGCAGGGCAATAACACTCCAGAGCGCAGACGAAGCTGCCGTGGTAACTGCTTCCACTGCTTACGCGTTTTCCTTTTTTTCCGGCGAGGGCTCAAATTGTGTTGTGCGGAATTTCATAATCACCGGCTGCGACAGTGCCAATGGGGGAGCTATCTTCATTGAAAATGCCTCGCCCACGCTTACTAATCTGACTATAACCGACAACCGTCTGGGTATTAGTGCTTATAGCGGCAGTCCCGACATAGTTAATTGTATCCTTTGGAATAATACGGACGGTGACTTGTACCTTTGCCGCTCTCGCTACAGTTGCATAGAACAACTGGAAGCCGGTAATCGGAACAGAGCAAACATCAGCACGGATCCCTTGTTCGCCGATTCAGACAACGGCGATTACCATCTAATGAGCAGATACGGCAGATATTCGCCAAGCGATAATTCATGGGTAACCGATGCGCTCACAAGCCCCTGCATCGACGCCGGCGACCAGGCAATGGATCCCGGGCGTGAACAAAAGCCTCACGGAGGCAGAGTGAACATGGGTGCGTACGGCGGAACGCCTTTCGCGAGCCTGAGCAACAGCAATCAGTAGAAACAGGGCCAGTCACGTATTCCTGTTAAAAAAATCGCTGGAAATCACGCCGGCAAGGTTGCGATAGTTCGCATAAACTCAGTGAATAGCACCATTTGAGGCATTTTTCCCTCCGGCGAATTTTTTTCGTGCCCGGCAAAATATGTGGTTGACACAAAATTTTAGGTCGTGTATAATCGGTAGCGTAGGTTATGTGCGCCATTAGAGCGCAATGATTTGGTCTGGACACGATCGGAGGATACGAAAATTCGCGTCCGAAGCAGACAAATGAAGGTGGATGATGAAAAGAGAGGGTTCACGTTAATCGAACTTCTTGTTGTTATCTCTATCATCTCCCTCCTGATGGCTATTTTGGTACCGTCACTTCGTAAAGTGCGGCAACAGGCCCGCGCCGTAGTAGCCGCCCAAAATCAGAAGGAAATCGTATCCGCCACAACCCTATTCGCGTCGGACAATAACGAAAGATTCCCCGAATCGGTTGCCACTGTCGGATCCGACAACACCTGGACCTGGACGGATCCCACCAAGCTTACCGGTAACACGCACCGCAGCCCGGGTCTCCACCGGGCCATGAGTGAATACCTCGGGAGCTACATAACCGATGCCCGAACAATGTACTGCCCCAACGCACCGCAGAGATACAAATATCTGCAGCAGGCATGGGACGCAGGTGACGATTGGGACTATCCCGAAGACGACGCCTTCTCAACCGATCCGGTCGGCGGGACATATTGTTTCTACTGGAACTACACAGGCTATGTCGGCGGGCGCAGGGTCGTCTTCAAAGGGCCGCAGGGTCCGGCGAGCGGCGGAAGAAAATTCAGCAAGCTGATCGTTACTGACTATTACGGCTACGACCACTGGAGAACCCCCTGGTCTCACGGTAGCTGCGAACAGTTCGAGGGAGCCCAGATTAATCCGGAAACTTGGCTTCTCTCGGCCTACTGGTGCCGCGAGGGTGACATTGAAGATCCGCCGGAAATCGAGCTGCGGGCGGGATACACCGACGGCCACGTCGAAACATATTCGCCCTCGGACACCGTGCCGATGAAGGTATCCAACAGGGCCGACGGCACTACCCCATTCCCGGACGGCCTGGGCCCCGGCATATTCTTCCTGCCCAGAAACGCACTACAATAATCTACCTTTTACTTTGTTTCCCGTGCCTCATCTCGTATTGCGTTGTACGTATTGCGTATTGCGTGCTGTGGATCATCATTTTCATGGGCCGCAGATTTATCCTGTGAGATGCCAGATGTGCCTATCTCACAGGGTAAATCTGCGGTTAATTCATATATTTCTGATAACTTAACAGGGAAAATGATAGGAAAGGGACCGAATTGCTTAAATTATTCGTATTGCGCGGGCGGGCTCGGGAAGTCCCGCCCTGCTTTGAGGAATGTTTCGCTGCCTGGGCCAGTTTTAGTCCAACCAGGTTCCCAAAGGCACTTCTACTTTTTTGGACGCTTGCTCTTTTCCGTTTTGTTCGAGCGATTGTGGCTCGGCCACTTTGCGATAGCCCAATGCCTTCATGACATCGAGAACTTCCGTCCACGTGGGGAAGGGCCTTGTATTTTTCCGCTTATATTCGTCGATTGCCATGAGAAACTCGAACTGCTCATCGGACATTTGCCCTTCTTCAGCGGATTTTCGGTCATCGGCCAACCTTTTGCCCGGCCCACGCCGGCGGTCCAGACCCAAACGCCTGTCGACAACACTGCCCCGGCGATCATCGTTTTTGCGACGCTCTTTAGATCGTTCTTTTTCCATCTTAAAACTCATCCTCAAAAAAGTCGTCGTCGAAATCGCCTTCATCTTCGCCTTCCAGTGCGAAATCATAGAAATCATCGTAGGCGTGCTGCGACTCAATTATTACATGGGCCTCGTCAAGAAATTCTTCGGGGACCATTACGGCAATCTCCTTGGTGCCAATTTCATGTGCCTGCGGCTCGGTTATGGTAGCAGAGATATCATTAGCCTCCAGAAGACTCTTGTATTCTGTGGCCTGCTCCATATCCTCGGCGAAAGCTACGACCACATATCCTTCAAGCTTTGCCTGCGACTTTTGGCCTTTTTTAGAACGCTTAGCCATTTTATTCCTCCACAACAAAATATTTTCCCAAACTCTTTAACTTTCAGGAATCCTGCTTCATCTATCCCGATTAGCCGGGACAGTTCTAAGGAACCTCTCACCGGAATCTTGTCGTCAAATTGTACCCGGCAAATCATTAAAATTATGAACTTATGAAAAAAAATCTGTCCATAGTTATTAGCTCTCGCAGCACTAATTATTTACTATCGACCCTCTAACTATAAAAATTTAACGTTTTAGCATTTTTTTTATTGCAAATTACATAGCTTATATGTAATAAAGCTTGATGACGTGCCGGGCTTATGGATTTAGTGCCGGCCTATTAAATTTTTAATCTTGTCAATATGGAGGTTTTAAGAATGGCAAAGAAAAAAGAATCTTTGATTGTGGCCAGCAAGGTAAAGGCTTACATTAAAAGCAAGAAGATGATGACCTCATCTGATGCGCTAGAAGCCATTAGCGATCAGGTCTATAGTCTGCTTGATGCTGCTGTAGCCCGAACGAAGGCCAATCGCCGCAGTACAGTCAAGCCGCAGGATCTGTAGCCCTTGTTAGAAGCCTGTTAGTGTTTTATTAATGGCCTGACGGGTAGGTTTTGCGCTAACGTCTTTTGATTAAAGATTTTAGATGCAATATTATGGTTCAAATAAGCCGTTCCGATTCATACATAGCGGGACGGCTTGTTTTTATTAGACTCCGACCTATAAAATGCGTTTATCAACATCAAAATTCACGATTTTTATCAAAAATTTTTCAACTTATTTCCGCTAAAAGCCGAATTTATATAATAGGTATTGGCTTAATTACTAATAATTCTGACGCTTAAGATAAAGATTGGGTGATTTCTTGCCGATGAAGGAGCGTATTGACAGCCAAGGATATGGGCTGTGCAATCATGTACTTCCTGAACTAAAAGTGTAAAGTTCTTAGGTCTTGTGATTATAAAACCTTTTGTGATTTATTATTGAACGAATAATTATAGGTCTATACTTGCTGGTGATTATATGAAAGTATTCATGTTAGGCTGGGAATTTCCGCCCTTTATCAGTGGTGGTTTGGGTACAGCCTGCTACGGCCTTACCCGAGCAATGGACCAGCTTGGCATGGAAGTTATGTTCGTTCTTCCCAAGATGGTCGAGAGTAAATATGCGACTCACGTCAAATTACTAACACCGGGTTCGAGGAGATCCGCTTCGTTCAGTAAGTTCGACGAATTGAAAAACGTAAAATTTCACGCAATTAACTCATCACTACAACCCTATTCCACGCCTGACACTTACCAGCAAAGAATCGAAGAGAAATTACGACATAAACAGGAAATACTCGGCGGCAGCATCAGTTCTGCCAGCCAGTTATTCATATCAAAAGACTACAGCAGTGATATGTACACCGAAGTCCATCGTTATGCTGCTATGGCCGCTGATTTAGCTGAAGATGAGCAGTTTGATATTGTCCACGCCCATGACTGGATGACCTATCCTGCGGGAATTGCCGTATCGGCTATCACTGGAAGACCGCTGGTTATACACGTGCACTCGACAGAATTCGACCGCAGCGGCGAACATGTAAACCAGATGATTTATGACATCGAACGAGAAGGCATGCACCGGGCCGACAAAGTCATTACTGTGAGCCATTTTACCCGAAATATTATCATAGACCGATACGGTGTCAGCGGTGATAAAGTTGAAGTCGTTTATAACGGCGTCGAGCGCAGCGGAAAATGGTCCATGGACGAGACCGTCATCGACAAAGATGAGAAGATTGTGCTGTTCCTGGGCCGAATTACGATGCAAAAAGGTCCGGAATACTTCCTCCATGCCGCCAAGAAGGTCCTCGAAGTGATGGATAACGTCAAGTTCGTGATGGCCGGCTCCGGCGATTTGATGCACCGGGCGATCGAAATGGCCGCTGAGCTGGGGATCGGCCACAAAGTGCTGTTCACAGGCTTCTTACGCGGCGAAGATGTGCAGAAGATATACAAGATGGCTGATTTATACGTTATGCCTTCGGTGTCGGAACCTTTCGGTATCGCACCGCTGGAAGCGCTTGACAACGACGTGCCTGTAATTATAAGTAAGCAAAGTGGTGTATCGGAAGTTCTGATGCACGCCCTGAAGGTTGACTTCTGGGATGTCGATGAAATCGCCAATATGGTTGTTGCTGTGCTGAAATATCCACCGCTGCAGATGACGCTGCGAAGCCACGGCAATTTCGAGGTCAGAAGACTGCGTTGGAAAGATGCAGCGACCAGGTGCGTAAAAATCTACGAGGAGATGCTGGTTCCGGTTTAAGCATCACGCTAAAATAAACCAAATACGTATTCGGAGGGAGCGAATTGCTGTCCTGCGGATAACAATGCGAGATTAAAGATTATGCCTTCTGTATGTTTCTACTTTCAAGTGCATCAGCCCGTGCGATTGAGGCACTACACTGTATTTGACGAAAACGACCAATATTTTGATGATTATAAGAATAGCTCGATTTGCAGAAAGGTGGCAAACAAATGCTATCTTCCTGCTAACCGGTTGCTTCTGGACGTTATACGACGATTTAAGGGCCGATTTAAGATCGCCTATAGTGTTACCGGCCTGTTGCTGGAGCAGCTCGAGCGTTACTCGCCGGAAGTGATGAGCACATTCGACGCCCTGGCGGAAACAGGGTGCGTAGAGTTTCTGGCCGAAACTTATTATCACAGCCTCAGTTTCCTGTACTCTCGCAATGAATTCGCCGAGCAAATCAACAAGCACGTCGAAGCGATAAATTACTTTTTTGGTCAAAGACCAAGGGTATTTAGAAATACGGAGCTTATATACAACAACGATCTGGCCGGCCTGATCGAGTCAATGGGCTGTTTCGACGCGATCATTACCGAAGGGGCCGACCACATTCTGGGCTATAGGAGCCCTAATTTTGTTTACCAGCCAAAAGGCTGCAATAATCTGAAGCTCCTGCTGAAAAACTATTCGCTAAGTGATGATATTGCCTTTAGATTCTCCAACCGCGACTGGGCCCAGTGGCCTTTGACGGCGGATAAGTTCGCACGATGGGTCAGTAATGTCAACGGCAACGGCAACATTGTCAATCTTTTCATGGACTACGAGACATTCGGTGAACACCAGTGGGAAGATACCGGTATATTCGATTTTATGCGGCATCTACCCGAGGAGGTTCTGAGGCACCCGGACAACGACTTCAAAACTCCAAGCGAGGTTATAGAATCCTACGGCAGCGCCGACACGGTTGATGTACCGCATATCATAAGCTGGGCCGATACCGAAAGAGACCTCTCGGCCTGGCTCGGTAACGCCATGCAATCCAATGCGATTCACGAGCTTTATCGGATCGAAAAGAAAATCAAGAATACAAAAGACGAGAAAATCATTGGGGACTGGCGAAAATTGCAGGCGTCGGACCATTTCTACTATATGTGTACGAAATACTTCGCCGACGGCGATGTTCATAAGTATTTTAATCCCTATGACTCGCCGTACGACTCTTACATTAACTTTATGAATGTGCTGGATCACCTGCACAAACGTTGTTCCGGAGAAATGGATGGGGGCGCATTTTGTCCCGTACCAGGACAAAACCCACCTGAATTATTATCCGGCCCGACATCGGGGGTTAACAACCTGCCTGATTTACAGCCAGTAGAATAGATGCCCTGTTTAGTTGCCTACTCGAAGCAATACTGGATCTCTGCCAATCAGAACCTTCATAATTGGGGGCATGGTATAGAAAGGGCCTGGATTTTGTCTTGATAGTGCCGTTTGGAGTAAGATAGTGTTAACATTGCAGAAAACCGATGAAGCAACGAGCATATCCGTATCAATAGCCGATAACGACATTGATAATCTGCTGGCAAAGGAATGGTTATTAACCAATGGGCGAGGCAGCTACGCGTCATCAACGATTGC
>Ga0315541_1001552_pt1 | contig 20971 bp, 19 predicted proteins | sample SalMarSW160190MG_FD_203095 | JGI IMG/M metagenome (GOLD analysis project Ga0315541, IMG submission 203095) | Salt marsh sediment microbial communities from the Plum Island Ecosystem LTER, Massachusetts, United States - Salt Marsh Sediment SW1601-190 ...
TAAAGCCAGTCTATATTGATTGCAATGAAGACAATTTTAACATTAATACAGAAGATTTAAAGAAAAAGATCACCCCTCAGAGTAGGGTAGTGATGGTTCAGCATACTTTTGGCTTGCCAGCTGAAATGGTCAAGATTTTAGAAATTGCCAAACAGAATAATTTAATTTTAATCGAAGACTGCGCTCATTCTTTGGGGGCCGAATACTATAATCAGAAGGTTGGAACTTTTGGCAAAGCTGCTTTTTTCAGCTTTTCAAGAGACAAGATAGTTTCCTCTATTTACGGTGGAATGGCAGTAACTAATGATCCTGAACTTGGCGAAAAACTTCGTCAAGCTCAGGACAAGCTTGCTTACCCATCGTATTATTGGATTTTACAACAGCTCTTTCATCCTGTCTTGATGAATCTTCTGATTCTGCCAACTTATAAAATTTTAATTGGCAAGATTATTTTAGTTTTATTTCAATGGTTTCATATTCTATCTAAGGCTGTCCATTGGAAAGAAAAACAAGGAAAGAGGCCTTGTTATTTTCCAAAAAGGATGCCAAACGCTCTGGCCTTACTTGCTCAAAAGCAGTTTAAGAAATTAGAGAAATTTTATGAGCACCGCAGGAAACTAGCTGCTTTCTATTACAAAGAGTTAAAAAATAGTTCTTTTGAAGTGCCAAAAACCTTATCTCAAGAAACTTTAAATTTCATAGGAAAAAAACATGCTTTTCTGCGTTTCACAATCAAACATCCGGCCGCTCATAAAATAATTAAAGAGGCCTGGCGAAAAAATATTTTAATAGGGGATTGGTACACAACTCCTATTGCTCCTAAAGATACAAAATTAGAAAAAGTAAAATATGAATCAGGTAGTTGTCCTAAAGCAGAAAAATTAGCCAAAATTACTTTAAATCTACCAACCCATATAAACATTTCTCAAAAACAAGCCCAGAGAATTACTGATTTCTTAAAGAAATTTTAAAATGAAAGTAAAAGAAATAAACAATAAAGAGATATGGGAAAATTTCTTATTAGGATGTACAGAGAAAACCTTTTTGGATTCTTGGAACTGGGGCGAGTTTCAGAAAAAAGAAGGTGAAAAGATTTGGCGGCTTGGAGTTGGAGTATATGGTAGTGAAAAACTTTTCGCCTTGGTTTTGGTTGTCAAAATTAAAGCAAAAAGAGGAACTTTTTTGTTTATTCCTCACGGACCAAATATCAATAACCAATCACCAAGAAACAATAACCAAATATTAGAAATATTATTAAACAAACTTAAAGTTATTGCCAAGGAAGAGAAAGCAAGTTTTATTAGAATTGCGCCGATTTGGGAAAGAGAAGAAAAAAATACAAACATTTTTAAAAAACTTGGCTTCAAAGAAGCTCCAATCCATATGCATCCTGAAGTAACTTGGGAAATGGATACTACTCCTACCGAAGAGGGACTTTTAATGGGGATGAGAAAAACCACCCGCTATTTAATACGGCAGGCTCAAAAAAACAGTGATATTGAGATTATTCAAAGTCAAAACATTGAAGATCTTAAAAAATTCAACGAGATTTATTATGCGACAGCAAAAAGACACGGATTCGTGCCCTTTTCTCTAAATTATTTACAAAATCAGTTTTCTTCATTTTTAGCAGATAATCAAATCTCAATATTTTTGGGAAAATACAAGAATGAAATAGTTTCTTCAGCTATTGTTGTCTATTGGCAAAATATTGGCTTTTATCATCATGGAGCTTCTTTATCAAAATATAATAAAGTCCCGGTTTCTTATCTTCTCCAATGGGAAGCAATAAAAGAAGCCAAAAAGAGGGGATGCAAAAAGTATAATTTCTGGGGAATAGCTCCTGAGATTAAAGACAAGTCCCAGGTTTCCCAGTCAAAACACCCCTGGGCAGGCTTAACTCTATTTAAGATGGGCTTTGGGGGTTATAGAAAGGAATATGTTAAAACCCAGGACCTGCCTCTTTCAGTTACTTACTACCCAACCTATGCCTTAGAAAAATTAAGAAAACTTAAAAGAAGATTGTGAAAAAATATCGGCCAAAATATAAAAAATACAGCCGCAGAAAACCGTATAGAGCAAAGAAGAAAAAACTAATATTTAGGAATAAACTCTTCTGGTTTGGTTTGCTATTTTTAGCTATTCTGGGAACTGCTTTCTATTTTGTCGTTTTCTCTTCTGTTTTTAAAATAGAAAATATACAAATCTCCGGCGATATAAAAATTCCAGTTGAAGAAATTAAAAACATTATTTCAGAACAGATTAATAAAAACTATTTCAAAAAAAGTATTTTTCTAGTTAATTTAAAAGAAATTAATGCAGCAGTCTTAGAAAAATTTCCTCAGGTTGCCAAAATAACTTTAGACAGAAGTTTTCCTAATGTTCTAGCCGTTGTAGTTGAAGAAAGAAAGCCAGTAGCCGTCTTTTTACAGGGCGAAGATTATTATTTTATTGACAACGAAGGAATAGCTTTTGAAAAGATTTCTGAAATACCGCCCCAGATATTAAAAATCAAAAGTCCAACCTGGATTTCAGACTTAGGATTAGGAAAAGGAGTGTTTAGCAAAGAGAAGTTAGAACAAATTTTAAAAATAGAAGCAAAATTAAATGATTTAGAAATTCCGCTTAAAGAAGTTTCTATAATATCTGAAAAAAGGTTAAATATTGAAACCTCGGAAGATTGGGAAATATATTTTAATCCAGAAAAAGATTTAGACTCACAATTAGCCAAGCTCGCTGTTCTCCTAAAAGAAAAAATCCCCCTCGAAAAAAGGAAGAATCTTGAATATATTGATTTAAGATTTAATAAAATTTACATTTATCCTGAAACCTACAATCAATAACAAGCCCGACAGGACCACAAGAACGATATTTAATTAAAAAACCCAGTAGAAGAATAAAGCAAAAACTACTTCAAAAATTTTTGAGATAGCAAATATAATCAGCGCTCCGCCCAAGATTAAAACCAATATTCTTAATATATTAAACATCTTTTTATTTCCCATGTTAATATCTTAACATAACTCTTGTAATCACTCAAAATATCTGTTATAATAAGGCATATTTCAAAATAATGAAAGACAAAAATTTCTCCTCTCCTTCTTTCCCCAATGAAGACTTAGAGGAGAAAGAAAAAAAACAATTAAATACAGAAGAATTAGAAAGACAATTAAAAGAATGCCAAAAATTAAAAGATGAATACTTAACCGGTTGGAAAAAAGAAAGAGCAACTTTTTTAAATTATAAAAAAGAAGAAGCAATAAGAATAAGCGAATTAAAGAAATTTGGCAACGAAGAATCTATTTCAAAGATCTTACCAATCTTAGACGTTATTTATGTTGCCGAGAAAAAACTTCCCAGAAATCTTGAAGAAAACCAATGGGCCCAGGGAATCTTAAGAATAAAAACTCAATTCTTGGATATTCTAGAAAAACAGGGGATAGAAGAAATAAAATGTTTAGGCGAAAAATTTGATCCAAATTTTCACGAGATAGTTGGTGAGGTTGAAAAACGAGGCTTTGAACCGGAAATTATTATTGAAGAAGTTAAAAGGGGTTATCTTTTTCACGGCAAAGTATTAAGACCCGCCAGGGTAAAAATTTCAAAGTAATTAAAAACAATTAAAAACATTAAAAACATATGTCAAAAATATTAGGTATTGATCTAGGCACAACCTTTTCGGCCATGGCTGTAATGGAAACGGGCGAGCCTAAAATTATTGAAAACAAAGAAGGAGCCAGAACTACTCCTTCGGTTGTTGCTTTAACTAAAAATCAGGAGAGATTGGTCGGGGTAACTGCCAGACGCCAGCAAATTACCAATCCCAAAAACACAATCTTTTCTACAAAAAGACTAATCGGCAGAAGTTTTTCTGATCCTCAGACTCAAAAAGACAAAAAACTCCTTCCTTATGAAATTAAAGAATCAAAAGACGGCGGAGTAGAAATTAAAATGGGAGACAAGTGGCACAGGCCGGCTGAAATTTCCGCAATGATTTTACAGAAATTAAAACAGGATGCTGAAGAAAAATTAGGAGAGAAAATAACAGACGCTGTTATCACTTGTCCAGCTTACTTTGACAATTCTCAAAGAAAAGCGACGAAGGTCGCCGGAGAAATTGCCGGCCTCAATGTGAAAAGAGTAATCAATGAACCGACTGCTGCAGCTTTAGCATATGGTTTAACCAAGAAAAAAGATCAGCAAATTTTAGTCTATGATTTTGGTGGTGGAACCTTTGATGTTTCCATTTTGGACTTCGAAAAAGATACAATTGATGTTATTGCGGTTGGTGGAGATACTCATCTCGGCGGAGATGATTTTGACCAAAAAATAATGGACTGGGTGATTACTGAGTTTAAAAAAGACCAGGGAATTGATTTAGCAAAAGACCAGTTAGCCCTACAGAGAGTTAAAGAAGCAGCGGAAAAAGCAAAAATTGAATTATCAACAACCTCAGAAACAGAAATTAATATTCCTTTCGTCACTTCTGACGCTTCGGGCCCAAAACATCTTTATTTAAAATTGACCAGAGCTCAACTTGAAAATTTAGTAAAAGACTATATTGATAAGTCTATTGAATTAGTTAAACAAACTATTAAAGAGGCAAGGGAAGTAAAAGAGAAAAAACTTACCATTAAAGATATCGACGAGATAGTCTTAGTTGGTGGACAAACCAGAATGCCTAAGATTCAAGAAGAGATTAAAAAACTTTTTGGTAAAGAAGCTCACAAAGGAGTTAATCCAGATGAAGTTGTAGCAATTGGTGCTGCTATTCAAGGAGGCAGTTGGGGGGGAGAAGCTAAAGAAGTTTTACTTTTAGATAATACTCCGCTTTCTTTGGGAATTGAAACCTTAGGAAGAGTAAACACTATTTTAATTTCCAAAAATACTACTTACCCAACAGATAAAACCCAGATTTTTTCTACCGCCGCCGACAGCCAGACATCAGTAGAAGTCCATGTTTTACAAGGAGAAAGACCGATGGCAGAAGATAATAAAACTTTAGGTAAATTTATTTTAGACGGCATCCCGCCGGCTCCGCGGGGAACCCCTCAGATCGAAGTAACTTTTGATATTGATACTAACGGAATCCTAAATGTTTCTGCCAAAGATAAAGCAAGCGGAAAAAGTCAGTCAATTAAAATAGAAGGCTCTATTGGAATATCAAAAGAAGAGATTGAAAAAATGAAAAAGGAAGCCGAAACCAACATTGAAAAAGATAAAAAAAAGAAGGAAATAATTGAAGCTCGAAATCTTGCCGACAATTTAATTTACACTTCGGAAAAAACACTCAGAGACGCTAAAGATAAAATTGACAAAGATTTAAAAAAAGAAATTGAAGAAAAAATTAAAGAACTTGAAAAAACTAAAAACAGTGATAATATAGAAGAAATAAAAAACAAAAGCTCAGAACTTTCCCAGATAATTCAGAAAGCCGGAGCAGAACTTTACAAAAATGTTCAACAAACAGAAGAAGAGAAAAAATCGGAAGAAAAAAAGCCGGAAGACGATAAGGGAAAAGATACCGAAGAAGGAGAATATAAAGAAAAATAAGAACCTCTCTCTTTGCTCGAGAACCTTGATTCGCTATTGTATTAATATATAATCTTGAAATAAACTATGAAGAACTATTACCAAATTTTGGGAGTTTCCAAAGAAGCCTCTCCAGAGGAAATTAGAAAAGCTTATCATAAGCTTGCTCACAAATATCACCCTGATAAAGGAGGAGATGAAAAGAAGTTTAAAGAAATAAACGAGGCCTATCAGATTCTTTCAAATAAGGAAAAAAAGGCCCAATATGACAGATTCGGCCAGGTTTTTGACGGCGTTTCCGGACAGCCAGATCCCGGATTCGGTTTTAATTGGGCTTGGGGAAAATCTCCGGGCCGAGGGGCTGATTTTGGAGTTGATTTGGGTGAAATATTTGAAGATATTTTCGCTGGCGGAGGTCAAAGAACAAGAAAAAAGGATTTCAAAAAAGGTAAAAATATCAGAGTTGATTTAGAAATTCCTTTAGAAAAAATTCTAAAAAACCAGAAAAAAAAAATTATTCTCTACAAGATGATTTCTTGCCCCCGTTGTCACGGCAGGGGAGCTGAACCGGGCACTGCCCTTAATAAATGTTTTGCCTGTGGCGGAACGGGCGGAGTTCAACAAATACAAAGAACTTTTTTGGGCTCATTCACTCGTTGGACTGTTTGTCCCGAATGCGGCGGCGAGGGGCAAAAACCGGAAAAACCTTGTAATGTTTGCAAGGGAGAAGGGAGAATTAAGGGAGAAGAAAATATTGAAATCTTTATTCCTGCCGGAGTTGATTCAAATCAAGTAATTAAAGTCAGCGGGAAGGGAGAAGCCGGCAAAAAAGGAGGAAATCCGGGAGATCTTTATGTTAGAATTTTTCTAAAAGAGCATCCGACCTTTAAAAGAAGGGGGGATGATTTATTTGTTTCCCTGCCGATTTCTTTTTCTCAGGCAGCCATAGGAGACGAGATTGAACTAATTACTCTAGAAGGAGCTAAGTTTTTACTGAAAGTTCCCGAGGGGTCTGAATCTGGAAAAATTTTAAGAATTTCTAATAAAGGAATCCCTCATTTTTCAGGGTACGGCCGGGGAAATCTTTATGTTGAACTTGAAGTAAAAACTCCGAAACACTTAAGCAGAAAACAAAAAGAGCTTCTAAAAAAACTAAAAGAAGAAGGCTTGTAATCACAAGCGCCCATAGCTCAGCTAGGTAGAGCAACGGCCTTTTAAGCCGGCGGTCGGGGGTTCGATTCCCTCTGGGCGTACATTCAATCCAAAACATTCTTTATGGATGTTTTGGATTGTATTATGTCTCAGGAGCGTAGAGAACCCCCTCCCTGAATTCCGAGTCCCGCCAAAGGCGGGAGGAGGGAATGCCTTCGGGCAACTCATTCGATTCCCTCTGGGCGTACATTCAATTCAAAACATTCTTAAACCCAAGATTGTTCCCTCGGGTTTTTTTGTTGACGTAAAGTTATTTTTATGTCAAGATAAGACACTGTATTAGAATAGTTCTTTTAAAAAAGGAGAAAAAATGAAAAAGGAAATTGATAGAATAACTGACAAAATAACGCTATTGGCAGTAATATATACTATCGGTTCGCTATTGGGCGGATTGTTGTATTTGCTTAAAGCTCTAAAAAGAATTCGCATTTTACACTGGGAACGCTTTCCCCGCAAACAGGGCAATTTAATTATTGTTTCAAATCATCCTTCGCTGGTTGAGCCAATTTTACTGCCGGTTTTGTTCTTTAGAGACTATTTTTTCCACCCGATAAAACTCAGCCCCTGGAGCATTCCCGACAAGACAAATTATTACGACCGCTGGTATTGGTTCTGGGTAAGACCGAGAGCAATTCCCGTTGACAGAAAAAACAAACGGGCAGAATTGAAAGCCTTTTTCAAAATGAAAAATGTTCTTGCTTCGGGCGAAAGAATTGTTTTCTTCCCCGAAGGAGGAAGAACATTTAAGGGAAAAGATTTTTTCTACAGTCCTGAAAAACATAAGCGGCTTAGAATGCTAAAAGAAGGAGCCGGTTTATTGGTAGCGAAGACCGGAGCTACGGTTTTTCCCATTTGGGTTGAAGGAACAGATAAGGTATTGCCAAACTCACCGGATAAACTATATCATTGTTTTCCCAGAATTTGGAAAAAAATGACTATAAAAATCGGCGAACCCTTAAGCTTTGAAGGAAACAAGCAGAAAGAAGAAATCACTCAAAAAATTATCACCACTCTTCTAAAATTAGCAGATGAACCCTGCCCTCTTTAATTATCATTACAAATATGTATAATTAAAAGGCAGGGTATTTTTTTAGGATTTTTCCGCAATCAGTTAGAGTAGATTTTTTATTGTATCTTTATTGAACATTGAGAAGCTCTATGGTACAATATAATAATGAATAGGACAAAGCTAAGAGAAAAAGCAATAAAACTTCGGGAACTTGGCAAGACATATCTAGAAATCCAAAATAGTTTAAAAATAACTATTCCTAAAAGTACGCTTTCTTATTGGTGTAGAAATACTAAATTACCAAAAGAATACCAAGAAAGAATTCAAAAGATAGTTCTGAGTAATGCTCAAAAAGGACGTGCTATTGCATTAGTTGTTAATCGAGTTAAAAGAAAGAAGTATCTGAGATCGGTTTTCGAGCGCAATAGACACCTTACAACAATATTAAAAAATAAAGACGTTGCGAAAGTTGCGCTTGCAATGCTATATTTGGGCGAGGGGTCAAAAACTCGAAGGGGCTCATTACAATTTGGCAACTCTGATCCATTTATCATAAGCTTATTTCTGTATTTATTACGATATTGTTATAAGATTGATGAAAGTAAATTTCGTTGTACTCTTCAATGTCGAGCAGATCAAAACACTAAAAAGTTAGAAAAACTTTGGTCTCATGTTACAAAAATTCCTTCATCGCAATTTTACAAAGCCAGAATTGATCCTCGAACTATAGGGAAACCATCTAAAAAATTAGATTATAAGGGAGTTTGTTGTATAGATTATTTTTCCGCTGATGTGTTTATAGAACTGATGCAAATCCCAAAAATAATCCATAAGGGGCCCATAGTATAGTGGTAAAACACGTCCGTGGCACGGACGAATCGTGGGTTCGACTCCCACTGGGTCCACAATTTCACTTCTCGTTTTAAACTCTCTTTTTATTATGCGACAGGTTGTTGTAGACTCTTTAAGTTTTTGGTATATTATATGAATAAGTTAGTCCGATGAATGAGTTAGTCCGATGAATGAGTTAGTCCGACAGAATTCTCTCTACATAAAAATTTTTCTCTGCGCAATTATGATTATTAGAAGAAGTTTCGTTTTAGTTTTTATAACAATTGCCCTTATAGTCAGTTTTGGTTTGGGTATTTTAGCCGGCCGAACTTCAATTACCTGTAAATTCTGTCCTCCCGAAGACCTGGACTTTTCTCTTTTCTGGGAGGCCTGGCACAAAATTCAAGAAGGATACATCAAAGCCGACGAGATTAATGTTCAGGAATTAATCTACGGAGCAATCTCCGGGATGGTTGATTCTCTGGAAGATCCCTACACTGTCTTTTTTAATCCTGAAGAAGCTGAAACATTTTTCGAAGATGTTAGTGGCCGTTTTGAAGGAGTAGGTATGGAAATCGGCATAAAAGAAGGGCAACTTCAGGTTATTGCTCCTTTAGAAGGAACACCAGCCCAGGAAGCAGGTTTAAGGCCAGGTGATAAAATTATAGCGGTGGATGGCGCTTCAACTATGAATATTACTATTGAAGAAGCAGTGCATCTTATTCGAGGACCAAAAGGAACAGAAGTAGTTCTAACTATTTTCCGCAACGAGTGGAAAGATTCAAAAGAAATTACTGTTAAAAGAGCGGTTATTAAAGTTCCTTCTATAAAATGGGAGTTACTCGAAGATGATATCGCCTATATAAAATTGTATCATTTTTCTGAAAGAGTTGACCGCGACTTTAAGGAGGCAGCAATAGAAATTTTGAAAAGTCCGGCGGAGAAAATAATTCTGGACTTAAGAAGTAATCCCGGGGGTTATTTAGAAAGATCTCAGGACATTGCCGGTTGGTTTTTGGAAAGAGGGCAAGTAGTAGTTATTGAAGATTTCGGCGGGAAACAAGAGCAAGAAATTTATAAAGCCGAGGGGGGCGCCGAGTTTTTAAATTATCCAATGGTAATTTTAATCAACCAGGGTTCGGCTTCGGCATCTGAAATTCTAGCTGCAGCTCTTCAGGACAACCGCGGCATAACACTAATCGGGGAAACTTCATTTGGAAAAGGCTCTGTCCAATTAATGGAAAATTTAACTGACGGATCCAGTTTAAAAATTACAGTGGCAAACTGGCTGACTCCAAACGGTAATTATATCACGGACATGGGACTGGAACCGGATATAAAAGTAGAAATGACAGAGGAAGATTATAACGAAAATCGCGACCCTCAATTGGGCAAGGCTATTGAAATATTAAAAGAAACGAAGTAATATAAGAACCATGAGATGCTCCGTATCTCAGAATCTTGATTCGTTAAGGTTGAATATATAACCTTGAATTAAAAAATATGCGAGTTATACTCTTACAAGATATCGAGAAAATAGGGAAAAAATACGAGATTAAAGAAATTAAAGATGGCTATGCCAGGAATTTTTTGATTCCTAAGGGTTTGGTAAAGCCAGCAACCGAAGAAGTTTTGAAATGGGCGGAAATGCAAAAAGAAATTGGAAAAAAGAAAGCCGAGGAAGAATTAAAAGAAGTTGAAGAAAAAGCTTCTAAAGTTGACGGAGTTGAAATTACAATTCCGGTTAAAGTTGGTGAAGAAGGACAATTTTTTGAAAAAATAACCTGCCAAAAAATTTCGGAGAAACTAAAAGAATTAGGATTTGAGGTAAAGCCAACTCAAATTAAATTAGAAAAACCATTAGAAGAAATTGGCGAAAATCCGGTAAAAATTAAATTCGACCATAATTTAGAATCCGAAATAACAGTTATCATTACTGAGGAAAAGTAATTATGGCTAAATACATTTTTGTTGCTGGCGGCGTAATGTCTGGCATTGGCAAGGGGATAGCTACGGCCTCGATTGGAAAAATTTTAAAAAGCAAAGGATTTAAGGTAACAGCAATTAAAATTGATCCTTATATCAATGTCGACGCTGGAACCATGGATCTCATAATTCATGGGGAGGCTTTTGTGACCCAGGATGGTGATCAGTGTGACCAAGACATGGGAAATTACGAAAGATTTCTGGATGAGAATCTGACAAAAGCTAATTATATGACCACTGGCAGAGTTTATCAGTCAGTGATTAATCGGGAAAGAAATTTAGAATATAAGGGGAAGTGCGTTGAAGTAGTTCCTCATATTCCTGAAGAAGTAATCTCTCGAATAAGAAAAGCAGCCAAAAAAACTAAGGCTGATTTTGTTTTGATAGAAATAGGCGGAACAGTGGGAGAATACCAAAATATGCTCTTCTTGGAAGCAGCTAGAAGGATGAGATTAAAATATCCAGGCGATATTCTTTTCGTTTTTGTAAGTTATCTGCCTATTCCTAAAATAATTGGTGAGATGAAAACAAAGCCTACTCAAAACGCTGTTAAAGCTTTAAATACGGCTGGGATTCAGCCAGATATTATTCTCGCACGTTCAGTGACGAAGTTAGATAGAACAAGAAAAAGAAAAATCTCAATTTTTTGCAACGTAGACGTGAAAGACGTTATTTCTGCCCCAGACATCAAAACAATTTATGAAATCCCGATTAATTTCGAAAAGGAGAATTTAGGTAACCAGATTTTGACAAAATTCGGTTTAAAGGCAAGAAAAAATGATTTAAAAGATTGGAAATCATTGATTAAGACAATAAAAAATGCTAAAAAAACAGTTAAAATAGGCATAGTTGAAAAATCTTTTAAAGCAGACGCTACTGCTTTGACAGATTGCTACATATCGATGGTTGAAGCATTAAAACATGCTTGCTGGTTTTACAAAAAAAAGCTAGAGACTTCTTGGCTTTCGGCTGAAAATTATAAAAAAAGCTCTCAATCTTTAAAAGAATTAAAAAAATATGACGGTGTAATTATACCTGGTGATTCTGATATCAAAGATATTGAAGGTAAAATACGTGCAATTGAATTTTGCAGAAAAAACAAGGTTCCATTTCTGGGTATTAGCTTAGGGATGCATCTAGCAGCAATAGAATTTGCCAAAAATGTTTGTAAAATTAAAAAAGCCTCTTCAACTGAGCTGCCTAATTGCCAAGAGCCAATAATTGATGTAATGAAAGAACAAAAAGGTTTCTTAAAAGAAAAAAAATACGGGGTAACAATGAGGCTTGGAGCATATAAATGCAAACTAACACCGAAAACTATTAGTTCTCAAGCCTACGGAAAAAGGATGATATCTGAACGCCATCGTCATCGTTACGAATTAAATAATGATTACCGAGACATTTTGAAAAAAAATGGTTTAGTAATAGCGGGGATCAACCCCAAAAGAGATTTAGTGGAAATTATCGAAGTCAAAAACCATCCTTTCTTTGTAGCTACCCAATTCCATCCAGAATTCAAATCAAGACCCCTAAAACCGCATCCTTTGTTTAGAGAATTTATTAAAGCTAGTATTAAAAAAAGGAGCTAAGCTCCTTTTTTTGTAAAATCAATTTAATCTCCGAATATTTATTCTACGTTTACAACTTTAGCTATTCGTTGAGAACCGTCAAACCGTTTTTTTCGTTTTGTTTTAAACTTAACCACACCATCTTTCATAGCAAAAAGGGTGTCATCGCCTCCTTTTTTAACGTTTTTCCCAGCTAAAAATTTTGTTCCTCGCTGACGAATAATTATCATTCCTGTCTTAACTTTTTGTCCCTCATAAAGCTTAACACCGAGATATTTTGGCAAGGAATCTCTTCCCAGGCCGGTTGTACCTTTTGATTTTGTTTTTGCCATATTAAATATGTTATCAAACTTTTTTCAATTTGTCAAAAGACACCGAGAAGATATAATATTATTTATCGGGATTATTTTAATTTCTTTACTTTCTTTCGCTGCAGGATATATAACAGCAAAACATCAGGAAAAGAAATCAATAAGGTATGAAGAAACAAAAAATAGCAATTATTGGAGCGGGGATATGCGGTCTTTATTTAGCCTGGAAACTTTCGGAGAAGGGGCATAATATAATTATTTTTGAAAAAAAGAAAGAAACCGGCAACGCAGTCTGCTCGGGCCTTTTCTCTCAAAGAATTTTAGAATTCATCCCGGAAAGCCGCAAATTAATAAAAAATAAAATAAATTTTGTTCGGCTGCACTTTCCTAAAAAAACAGTAACTGTAAGATTTTCCAAAAGTTTTTTTGTGATATCGCATTTTGAATTAGACAAATTAGCAGCTAATTTAGCCCGAGAAGCAGGCGCTAAAATTATTTTAAACAATAACATATCTTCAATACCCAAGAGGTTTGATAAAATAATCGGCTGTGACGGAGCAAATTCTTTTATCAGAAAGAGTTTGAACCTTCCCGAGCCCGTTTACAAATTAGGAATTTTAGGATTTACAGAGAACAGTTCTCTGTTGGCTAACAGAGAACTGTTCTCTGATAGCTTTAACAATTATGTGGAAACTTGGCCTTGTAAGAATGGATTTATTTGGAAAATTCCCCGAAACAATGAAATGGAATATGGAATAATCTCAAAACCCAAATTAGCTAATAAACTTTTCAAAGAATTTTTAAATAAAAATAATCTTTCGCTTGAAAAAACAAAAGCAAAAATCATCCCTCATGGTTTTATAATACCCAAAAATCCCTCAATTACTCTTTGCGGAGATGCTGCTGGATTAACTAAGCCTTGGTCGGGCGGGGGAGTGATTTGGGGATTAACAGCAGCTGAAATTCTCTTAAAAACTTTTCCTGATTTCTTGGCTTACCGCAAATCGCTTAAAAGATTCTTTCTTCCAAAAATTATTTTTTCAAAATTAGCCACGAAAACAATTTTCTTTCTCGGATTTAAAGCACCTTGGTTATTGCCTAAAAAAACCAAAATGGAATCTGACTTCTTATTGTAATCGAGCTAAAGAGTGTGGGATTCGAACCAGAGTTAATTTAGCGGAGCGTATTTTATCTATCTTCAAGACGTGAGGAGTGAAGTGTATCCTCTGTGATACATAAGCGACGAATAACGTAGAAGATGGATAAAATACGCCCGCCCAGAGGGAAGGAAAGAATAGGTCAATTTCTGCGTTCTTCCTCCTCGGTGTGTCTTGAGGACACACCTTCGATCGGAACGCCTTGAACTTAACCCATTCTTTCCCTTCTAAAGTTGACTCTGGTTCGAATCCCACACTCTAATTGAAAAAAAGATATTTTCTTTGTATAATCACAAAAAGAAACTATGGCAAAGAAAACAAAAAAAATTCCAAATCACCTAGGGATTATTATCGATGGAAACCGAAGATGGGCAAAAAAAAGAGGATTAGCTTCTTTTGAAGGCCACCGTAAAGGATTAGACAAAATCGGGAAAGTAGGGGAGTGGTGCAAAAAGAGAGGAGTTAAAATTCTAACTCTTTATGCTTTTTCTACTGAAAACTGGAATAGATCTAAAAAAGAAGTGGGTTATTTAATGGGTCTTTTAAGTGAAGCTCTGGGGGAAAGAAATTTAAGAAAAATCCATCAACGAAAAATAAAATTACAAGTAATTGGACAAAAAGAAAGATTATCGCAATCCCTTCAAAAAAGAATAAAAAAAGCAGAAAAACTGACTAAGGATAACAAGGAAGGAATTTTAAATTTAGCCATTTCTTATGGAGGTAGATCAGAAATTATCCAAGCAGTTAAAAATATCATAAAAAAGAAAATTCTGGCTAGCAAAATTACCGAAGATCTAATTAACCAAAATCTCTGGACAGGTGAATTGCCGCATCCTGATTTAATTATCCGAACTGGCGGAGAGCAACGACTTTCTAATTTCTTAACTTGGCAGTCGGTTTATTCCGAACTTTATTTCACTAAAAAATATTGGCCTGCCTTCACGGAAAAAGATCTTGATGAAGCTCTTTTGGATTATTCCCGGCGCCAGAGAAGATTCGGCAGATAATTTGCAACGGTAATGTTTTTTGAAAACCCCGCTTAGCGGGGTTTTTTGTGTTGGTGTTAATAATTACTATTAGCTTCTTTTTCTATTTGCGCCTGTGGAAAAAACCCGTGGCTAAGCATTATTTACGCTTAAAAACTGCAGAAGATGAAGGGTTGACAAGTATTCTGGTTGGTATATTATATTTACAATGTTTAAAAATTAAAGGTTGCTTGAGGCCTAAAGAGTGTGGGATTCGAACCAGAATCAATTTAGCGGAGCGTATTTTATTCATCTTCAAGGCGTGAGGAGTGAAGTCCCGCTGTAAGCAGGATAAGCGACGAACAACGCAGAAGATGGATAAAATATGCCCGCTCAGAGGGAAGAGAAAGAATAGGTCAATTTCTGCGTTCTTCCTCCTCGGTGTGTCTTGAGGACACACCTTCGATCGGAACGCCTTAAACTTAACCTATTCTTTCTCTTCTAAACTTGACTCTGGTTCGAATCCCGCACTCTAACGTCGGTATTGCGAATAGGTCTTAAAACTAAATAATCAAAATAAAATGAAATGAAACAGAAAATACCAAATATTTCATATTTAGATGAAAGCGACGAACCAGAAGAATATAATGAAATAGAAGAAGTGAGCGAAACGGACGATTGTGAAGAAGAGGATGATGAATTAGATTATGATGAAGAAAAAGAAGAAGAGTTCTAAAGAAAAAAAACTAAAAAACGCCATCTAGGCGTTTTTTAGTTTAGTTGACAAACTTCTAAAATTGTTTTAACATTCAAAATATTAAAATGAAGGTTCTTTAAAAACTAAAAAAAATACTTTCTGAAAAGAAATTAATTTAAAGAAAGGGTGCTTAAATGACAAATGAACAAGAAAAAAAAGATGACCAGGAAAAAATTTCAGATGAAAAAAAATCTAAAATAAGCGGAGATGTGCCTGAAGATATTTCCAAAGATTCAAGTATGGCTGAAATTTCTATAGAAGATTCAACAGACAAAAAACCCGATGAAGAACCTAGTATTAAAACAGCCAAGAGTTTTGACGAACTTTACGAGATTCTAAAAAAAATAGGGGAAGTTATTGGTTCTAATGGAGCAAATTATGAAACCGATGATCTAATAGACAAAATCGATGAATTAAGAGAGGGCTTAAAAAACTTTCAAGAAAAAGGCAAACTAAAACAACTAAAAGCGCTGACCCAAGAAACAATCAAGGGATTAATAGAAACAGATGGAAACTTAAAAATGCTGATACGCCAAATTACCAGAACCGAAGACCTAAGAGATAGGGCTGTAAAATTAGCAATAGGCGAAATAATAACGCGAGAAGTAAGTCGCGGCATTAACGAAGAAACAAAATCTAAGTGAAAACAAAAACCGTTAGAATTTAACTAACGGTTTTTTTATTATAATGCTGTCGCATAATAAACAGCGCCGGGGAATAATGGATAGGGGAAAGAGGGTTTGTTTACTTATATTTACTCACAACAAAAATCTAAGCTTTGAGTATTCTAACTATTGATTCGGCTTCTGAGAGCCATTTAAAATTTGGCTGTTTTTTGGCTTTATATTTCTGCATTAATTTTTGAATACCCATTAATTTCTGGAAATCCTTTTTCTTCCAGACTGCCAAACTTTTTCTTTTATTTTTATAAATAACCCCGACTGCTTCTGACCATAACGCAAAATCTCTCTTTTTATTCTCTGAGAATTCTTGTTCTTTAAAAAAGGACACGACTGAATTATACAAATCATCTATGTTTTGAACTAAATATCTAATTTGATTTTTGCCAAAATAAATCTTGCCGCAACCTAATATATTTTTAACTTCTTCAAGAGATTTTTTAGCGCCTTTCTCTGAAGTTATAACAAATTGAGCTTTCCATCTATAGTAAGCGGGCTGATTTGGCCGTTCGTAGCGAACATCCCTCCGGAACTGAAGATCAAAACAGCTTTCTTTATTAATTAAATTAATGGTATGGTTTTTTTGTAAAGACATATTTAATTTAAATCTTAATATTTATTATGCTTTTATTATGCGACATTTCTTTTAGCATTATAACACACTTTTTAAAAAGGCGAAAAGTAAAAGGCAAAAGGCAAACTTTTTAGAGTGCGGGATTCGAACCAGAATCCCACATTTTTTATTCCTTTAATTTTTTTCCGCTATGGAACTTATGATGAATTTCGCGCAATCTTTTATTGGTAATGTGAGTATAAATCTGAGTACTGGTAATACTTCGGTGGCCAAGAAATTCCTGAATAGTTCTAAGATCAACACCTTGGGTTAATAAATCTGTAGCATAGGAATGCCTAAGAGTGTGAGGAGTAGTAAAAATAGGAAGTCCTGCTTTTATAGTATACTTCTTGACCACTCGCTCCACAGAACGCGACGTAAGGCGCCTGTCTGTATTTTTTCTTGACCTATAATTTATAAACAATGATTTTTCTTTATCATTACGAGTAACTAAATATTTCTTTAGCCAAGACAAAGCTCTCTCGGAAAAATAAACGGTTCGGGGATAATCACCCTTGCCAATAATACTAAGTTCAAAATCCTTTTTATCTTTTAGGTTAGCAAATTGTTCACTGTTAAGAGATACTAATTCAGCCACTCGAAGACCGGTCGAGAATAAAATCTCCAAAATAGCTCTATTTCTTAAACCCGTTTGATTTTCAATATCAGGAGCCAATAAAAGTTTCTCAACTTGTTCTAAATTAAGAAATTTCACGGTTTTTCCACGTTTAATGTCCTTTGGGAGCTTTATTTTATCTGCGGGAAGGGAAACTATATCTTTTGCTGAAAAATAGCTCAGAAGAGCTCTCAGAGCGACTAAATAGTAGTTTTGAGTGACTTTTTTAAGAGATTTACCCGTATTCGGCTTTATATTACGAGATAGGAAAAGACGATATTTCCAGATATCATCGGCGGTTAACTGATGAGGTCTCAAATTTTCTTTTCCAGTTTTTTTTAACCAAAAAACAAATTTATTTAAATAGCGTTCGTAATTCTTTTGAGTATTGTCGGATAGACCTTTTTCCACCTCGCAATAATCTAAAAAGTCGGGGATATGCTTAATAATGCTTATATTTGACTTTTTCATACAATATAAAAAATAAAATATAAAAAATATAAAAAGAAAGAGAGGAGCACAGATTTTGCGACATTTTTTTAGAAATGTACGTAAAATCTGTGCAAGGTAAATCGACACCTATAACGCTTGTCATAAAGAAAAATACTTCACCTTAGGTTATAGGTGTCGATTTACCATTATTGTCCGACACTTCCTACTTATATATTAACTCTCCCCTAGAGAAGGTGTCAAGTGGAAAAATCCTCATTTCTTATTTTAAGAATAAGAATATAAAAAAAGAACCATTTTATATTATGGCTCTTTTCTTTATCAAACATACTCCCTAGGTTTGATATAAATTTTTCTTCTTTCTTTCATAAATCATATCTCCTTTCTATTTTGCTTTAAAAATCTATTTTGCTTTATTTAATTTAAAAAAAAGAATAAAGAACAATGAACAATGACCACCTGTCGCATAATAAACTTACCGGAACCATCAACCACCAAAACTACCTGTCGCATAATAAGAACCTGATTTCGTCAGAACCTTGAATGTTTGCCCTTCGGGCAAGCCATTATCTAAGAACCTCTCGCTTCGCTCAAGAACCTTGAATGTTTGCCCTTCGGGCAAGCCATTGTCTAAGAACCTCTCGCTTCGCTCAAGAACCTTGAATGTTTGCCTTTCGGGCAAGCCATTGTCTAAAATTGTCAGCAGACTATTATTCAATTAGTTCTTTGAACCTCTGCCAAAGAGATTTGCCGGCTTTGGGCACTCCTTCTTTAATTTCTTGTTTTTCTTCTTCAAGTTCTTTTTTAATTTCTGGTTTCTTTTGTCCAACTTCCCAGCCTAAATAAAACTTAAACTTAAACCAAATATTTTTAAACCAGGATAAAATATAAGAATTCCAAAAACCTCTAAACCAATTCAGCATTTTATTCCACACTGACCAAGCTTCCTGGCAAACTAGTTTCAGTGTTTGGGGAAAAACCCATAAAAGCTTTCTTCCAAACGTTTTTGCCTCTTCCAAACTTTTTGGGGTTTCTAATGCTTGCCTGGGTTGCAAAGATTCCTGTTCTTTTTCCGAATCCTGATCTGGATCCTGAGCAAGCCCAGCAAAGCAGGGAGTGCTGATAATTAGTAAAAACCCGACTATTAAAGAAGAAATTAAAAAAGAAAAAAGTAAATATTTCATATATGACGTATATGATTAGTTTTATACAAGAGCTCTCGCTATTTTTATTCTTTCTAAGGTTTTTTCCTTTCCCAAAATTTCAGCGATTTCAAAAGGACCCGCTGTTGCCTTTTTCCCGGTTAAGGCAACTCTTAAAGGCCAGAGTATTCTTCCTCTATCCCCTGCCGGCGAAGCAGGCAAACCCTCCGGGCCTATTTTTTCTGCTTCCAGCATTAAAATATTTTCTAAGTTCTCTTTGTTCCAATTTTCTTCTTTTATCTCAGATAATATTTCAGTCAATCTGTCAAGAACATCTGCAATTTCCTTATCCGACATATTTTTCCATTGAAGGAGCTCTTTCTTATAATTTAATTCCTTCTGAAAAAAGAATTCAGTCAATTCAACAATTTCAGAAAGTCTTTTCAGTCTTTCCTGATAAATCGCCACGATTTTTTGGAGGAGACCAAAACTTACATCTTTTCCGGTTTCAACAACTTTATAGGACTGAGTAATACTCATTCCTCCATAGGCGGGAGGATATTGCTCCGACTTCAAAACAGGTTCTATTAATCTTCCTTGAATTAAATAAGGAATGCATTGTTTTGCTAATTTTCCTGAAGATTTTTGGCGAATATAAAAACCATTTAGAAAATCCAATCTTTTAATATTAAAAATTGCTCCGCCTTTTTGAACTCTTTCAATTGAAAATTCTTTAATCAATGAAGCTAAAGAATAAATTTCTCTTTCACTTCCCGGATTCCATCCTAAGAAGGCTAAAAAGTTAATCAAAGTCTCGGGCAAATAACCCTTTTTTTGATACTCGGCGACAGCTACTGCTCCATGCCTTTTACTTAATTTGCTTTTATCCGTACCTAAAATCAAAGGTAAATGCCCGTATTGGGGTTGAGAAAAACCAAGAGCTTCTTGCAAAAGAATTTGTATCGGGGTATTGGGTAAAAGATCCTCTCCTCTAATTACGTGGCTAATTTTCATCTCAAAATCATCTATAACTACAGCAAAGTTATAAAGAGGCGCATTTAAATTTTTAGCAATAACTATATCTCCTATTAATCCGCTATCAAATTCTACTTTTCCTCGGACAATATCATCAAGTTTTATTTTTTTGGAAGGAACTTTAAATCTGATAATAGACTCCTTCTTCTGGGATAAATTTTCCTTAATCTCTTTCGCTGAAAGATGAGCGCATTTTCCGTTATAACGAGGAGGCAGCCCCCGGCTCATCTGCTCCTGTTTTTGAGCTTCTAACTCTTCTTCCGAACAAAAACAATAATAAGCTTTCCCCTCTTTTAAAAGCTGCTCTAAATATTTTTTGTAAACACTTCTTCTTTCACTCTGTCTATAAGGTCCATGTTCTCCTATATACTTTTGATTTTCTTTAGATTTGTCTGCGAAAACAGGTCCTTCATCCCATTCAATCCCAAGCCACTTTAAATTTTCAATAATATCTTCTTCAAAAACAGATTTAGATCGCTCTATGTCGGTATCTTCAATTCTTAAAATAAAGCTTCCCTGATACTTTTTAGCAAAGAGATAATTAAAAAGGGCAGTTCTGGCGCTGCCAATATGTAAAAAACCAGTAGGAGAAGGAGCAAATCTTGTTCGAACCTCCCCCGGTTTAATAAATTTAAATTTTTCCTCTACGCTTTTAGTAACGGGTTCCATAGTAAGCCCGGCAGGATTCGAACTAACATCAATTTAGCGGAGTAAATTTTATTCAGATTCAAGACAGGAGGAGTGAAGTGTGTTGTACAACACATAAGCGACGAGTAACACAGAATCTGGATAAAATATGCCCGCCCGGAGGGAAGTGAAAGAATAGGCCAATTTCTTCGTTAGTCCTCCTTGAAGTATTATTTAATACTCCTTCGTCGTCCTGCCTCGAACTTGACATATTCTTTCACTTCTAAATTTGATGGTAGCTCGAATCCTGTCGGGCAAGTTTATTATGCCTGCTTTTTAGCTAAAATGTCAAATGAAATAGGTAATGTGCAAGGACATATGGCGGTTTTTACCAAGATAGATTACTATCTTGGATATGTGTATAAATATGTCTAAAACAATTAAAGAGGAGAGATTAAGATGGATTCTTCCAATTATCAA
>Ga0315541_1001553_pt1 | contig 20967 bp, 18 predicted proteins | sample SalMarSW160190MG_FD_203095 | JGI IMG/M metagenome (GOLD analysis project Ga0315541, IMG submission 203095) | Salt marsh sediment microbial communities from the Plum Island Ecosystem LTER, Massachusetts, United States - Salt Marsh Sediment SW1601-190 ...
CTCCCAGCTCCCGCATGCATTCCACCACTTTGGCTTCCAGTTCGCCCAGGTCGTCTCCCGCCGCCCGGCGGTCCTCAGCCATTCACTTTACCGTCTGCTCCATCATTTCACGCTTCCCGCCGAGTCCCCTTCACTCGGAACCGCCGACTTATTCGAGTCTTCCGCATTCTCACGTCATTTTACCTACTCAAATGGGATACAGCCGGCAGGCAACGGCCGCCGGCAGGGGCGATTCAGGGCGCGGCCTGCAAGCTTCCGATGATCTCACGGAGGCTGCGGTGCCCGCCGCGCCGGAGATACTCGGCCAGGCCGTCGCGGATCTCAAGCAGACAACCCGGATCCACGAACAGGGCCGTCCCCACCGCCAGAGCCGTCGCCCCGGCCAGCAGGAACTCGATGGCGTCGCGGGCAAACTGGATTCCGCCCATCCCGATGATGGGCACGCCGGCGCCGCGGGCGACTTCGGTGTAGACCCGGTGGACCATGTACACGGCGATGGGGCGGATCGCCGGCCCGGACAGCCCGCCGCGGCCGCTGGCCAGCACGGGCGCGCGGGTGTCGGTGTCCACCACCATGGCGGTAAAGGTGTTCACCAGGGAGAGGGCCTCGGCCCCGGCGTCCACCGCCGCCCGGGCGATCGCGGCGACGTCCGTCACGTTCGGCGAAAGCTTGACGATCAGGATATTCTTCCGGCAGACGCGCTTCAGCGCTTGGGTGATCCGGGAAACCTGACGGACGTCCGTGCCGAACTGGATGCCGCCTTCCTTGACGTTGGGGCAGGAGATGTTCGCCTCCACTCCGCGTACGACGTCCACCCCCTCCAGCCGCCCGGCCACCGCCACGTAGTCGGCGATGCCGGACCCGGCGATGCTGACGAAGACGGGCACGCCCAGCCGTTCCAGCAGCGGCACCTTCTCGGCCAGAAACGCCTCCAGCCCCACGTTGGCCAGCCCGATGGAGTTGACCATCCCGGCGCGGGTCTCGACCACGCGCGGATATTCGTTGCCCGCCCGCGGCTTGAGCGTGACGCTCTTGGTGACGAAGGCCCCCAACTGCGTCAGGTCCACGAAGTCGGCGTACTCATCGGCATAGCCGCAGGTCCCCGAGGCCGTCATCAAGGGGTTCGCCAGGCTCACGCCCGCGACGTCCACACTGAGGTCAACCGTTTCGCTCATACGTCACCCGTGAACCGTAACTGATAGGCGGACAATTCAGCGTACATTCGTCAATCCGCGATTCGCACTGCTCCCGCTCAGTCCCACAGCAATTCCTCGGCCCGGAAGACGGGCCCGTCCTTGCAGACGAGCTTGAACTGCCAGCCGGGCTCGCCGCCGGCGCGGGTTCTGCAAACACAGCTCTGGCAGGTCCCCATTCCACAGGCCATGTAGCGCTCCAGCGCTAGTTGACATTCGATTCCGCGCCCGAGACACAGGTCGCCGACCGCTTTCATCATCGGCTCGGGCCCGCAGGCGTATACCGTCAGATCGGCCCCGTCGGGCCGGCGCTGAGCCAGCCATTGGGCGAACGCTTCGTGCAGCAATCCCCGGAAGCCCAGAGAGCCGTCATCGGTCGCAACCACGGTCGCCACGCCCTTCTCGGCAAACTCGGCCGTGCACATCGTCGGCCGCGCCGCCGGCGACGGCGGTTCGGCTCCGGCGCTGGCCAGCGGCAACGCCCCCCCCGTCCGGACTCCGGCGAAGGCCACCACTTCCTTGCCGGCGGCGGTCAGAGCCTCGACCAGGTACAACATCGGGCAAATGCCCATCCCGCCGCCGAGGACGGCAGCCATCGGCCGCCGCTCTGAGATCGCAAAGCCACTGCCCAGTGGCCCCAGGACGCTAACCTCTGCGCCGGCGGTCAATTGCGCCAACCAGGCCGTGCCCGCCCCGACCACGCGATGCATGACCTCCAGTTCGGTCGACCCGCCGGCCAGGTCTCGCCTCCCGGCTAGACTGAAAGGCCGGCGCAGCAGCGGCTGCCTGCTGGTCAGCTCCGGCTGTGACAATCGCGGGGGCCGCCCCGCCGGCCGGTCCGCCTGCCTGGGCTCGACGATCCCCTCGACGCTGGCGCACTGGATGTTGATGAACTGACCCGGACAGCTCGGCGGAAAACGCTCCACCAGCAGCCGAAGGCGATAGTGGTCCGGGCAGATCGATCGGTTCTCCAGGACCCGCCCACGGAAGTTCCCCCGCCCGTGCGATTGCGTTGCGCCTGGCATCGGCATTATCCTAGGCCCGCCGGCCGGTGGCGTCAATGACCGCCGGAGGCGCCGCCCGGCATACGCCGTCTGTCCGCTTGCCTGGGTCGTGCCAAACCGGTAAACTGGCGTGCGCAGTCAGACAGGATGCATATCTGCCAGCCCGACCCGCGAAGTTCCGGTAACTCGTAACGGACTCTCGGAGGCATCCGACGTGGTCGAAGGCAAGGCAATTGCGCCTAGCAGGCGCCGGGCAAAGCTGGCGCTCGGTGCGATCTTTCTCCTTTCGACGTGTCTGGCGTGGCCGACGGCGGGGCAAGACAAGCCGGTCGAACCTGGATTTGAGAAAGGCAAGCTCCACGAACTGGCCGGGTCCATCAGCCAACTGCTGAAACTCACCCGCGACGGCAAGGCCCTGCGACTCGACCGCCGCCATTGGGAAAAAGAGTTTGCCGCCGACACGGATGCGCAGGCCCTGAAAAAACTCGAGGAGGAGCTGGTCAAGCGAGGCATGTCCAAGGAATGGGCGACTCGACATGCCAGACAAGTGCTGAAGTCCAAGCCGGTGGAATTGATCTTCGCCAAGCTGCAAACGGCCGCGGGCAGCTCCGGCAGCAGCGCCAGCACCAGCGAAAATTTCTTTGCCAAGTCCTTCCGCGGAAACGGCCTGACCGCGAGAATCAGAGCCTTCGGCGCATCCTTCTACGCCGTGCTGGAGGAGGAGAACGCGCCCCACAGAAGGCTCGAGTTCTCCGACGACGGGCGCGGGGCAATGCGACTGATCCTCGCCGACAAGAGCGGAAAGTTCGTCCTGGCCGTCATTCAGAACCGGCAGGGCGGATTCAGCGTGGCCCAGATCTCCGGCAACGACAGGCGCACCGAGGTCGCGGAGTCTTTCCAGGACTTCTATGCCAAGCGTCGACGCTACGTGGACGGCACGCTCTTTCCTCTGCTCGCTCACGTGGGCATGGGCCTGCCCTGGACGGTGTGTAACCCGAAGGTCGAACAGGCGGTCCTGGCCAGGCTCCGCGGCCCGCTGACACAGGCGGAAGTCCGACAGGCCGAGACGCTCATCCGGCAATTGAACGACGATGTCCCGGAACGGCGCGAACGGGCCGCCGAGGCATTGTCGGCGAACTTCGCCCGATACCGTGACACCATCGACAAGGCGACGAAGGACGCCTCCAACCCGCCCGAGGCGGCCTCCCGGCTGAAGAAGATCGTCGACGAAAACGCCGGGCAGGACGGGATCGAGGAATTCCTGGACAGCCGGAAGCTCACCGAGGACGCCGGTTACCTGATCGAGCTGCTGCAAGAGGTCGGACCGGGCGATCGCGACGCGATTGTGAAGGCCTTGCAGCGTATGACCGGTCAGAAGCTTGCGTCTGATCCGCCGGCCTGGCAAAAATGGTGGGAACAGAATCGCACGGCCACACAGCCCGCCGGCAAACCCGAATAAGGATTGCTCGCGGGCCGGCTCAGCCGTACCGGCCGTACTTGTGGGCCGCCTGGAAGTAGGCGCGGTAGTTCTCGATCAGCCGCGCCGAAAGCGGGCATTCGATCGGGGCCGAGGTCGGCAGCAACACGAACCGGCGCGCGGGGCAGGCCACCTCGAGGATTTCCTTGACGCGCCGATCGATCTGCTCGGGGCCCAGCAGTTCCAGTTCCTGCGCCTGGATGCCGCCCATCAGGCACATCTTGCCGCCCAGGCGCCGGGCGACCTCTTCCATCGTCACGTCGGCGGCCACGGCCGGGAGCACCTCCAGCGGCTCCAAGGCCGTTGGGGCAAGCTCGGCGATCTGGTCGAGCAGGTCCGCCAGGCGCCCGTGACAGTGAAGGACGGAAAAGTTCCCGGATTCGTTGACGATCTGGATGGCCTCGCGGTCGTAGCGCGTCACCAGCTTCTCAAAATACTCATGCGGATTCAGCAGCGGCGCTCCGGCGTATTCCGGGCCCCAGAAGCGCACGCAGACCCCTTGCACCGGCGAGCAGACCTTCCGCAGGCCGTCGTTGAGGCGCTCGGCCATCGCCTCGAGCATCGCGCCGATCAGCCCCTCGTCTTCGACCAGCAGCATCGCGAACTCGTCGAAATGGAACATGCCGCAGACCAGCCCCAGCGCGTCGCCCGGGCCGAGAATGACAAGCCCCTCCTCCCCCAGCCGGCGCTGCATGTCCCTGACTCGCTGGACGTCCGGGCGGGCGGGCTCCGGCCGCAGCGACAGCCACTTGCGGCAATCCTCGGCCGAGGCGAGCAGCGGCTTGACCTGCCACCACGTGAAGTTGCCCGGGTCGCGGCGGGAGACGCTCGTCAGATTCCCTTTCGGCGTGGAGATGGTGACGGTGCGAAGCCCGGAATCGGCGCTCCAGGCGGCGGCCTGGGTGACGGAGTTGGGGTCTGCCACGGCCGTGCCGAAGTCCACGCCACAATGAGCGAACGTCTCGCCCATTTCCCGCTGCATCCGAATCAGCCCGGCATAGCCGGCCTCGGCGCGGGGGCGGTTGTCGTCCAGGTGGGAGAACTCATACAGCGTCACGCCGACGCGGTCGCTCTTGTCGCCGCGCATGGCCGCCACCAGCCGCTCTTTCGGCGTCACGTCGCGGTTCCTCCGTCGCCGTCGCGGCACGCCCGGGCGCTGGCATCGCCCATGTATATCAGGTGTGCGGGGCACCCGCGGCGGCAGTCGCTGCTGCCGAAGCCGCGGATCGCGGCCCGTCCGCCCCGACCCAGCGCGTCCGCGACCAGGTCGCACTCGTCCAGGTTCGTCCACGCGCGGGCCTTCACCACCTTTGCGGCCGGGCAATTCAGCAAATAATCGATGTGCCAGTGGAGTTTCTTGTTTCCCCGCCGCAAATGCCGACCGACCCGAGCCGGAAGATTTCGCCGGGCCGAGCCGCAATATTCGTACGTTCCCGCCGGCAGCCTCACGCGCGTAAGCCTGCCCGCCTTCAGCAGGACCGGGCGGCCGAGGCGTATCGTCAGGCGGTACGAGCCGCTCCTCGGCAGCACGGGCGGAATGGAAGTATTTGAATCCGCCATCGTCGGACCATATCTTATGGAATTCCGAACAGAAAAGGCACCGCCAGTGCAAACAGGAGAAAGCACATGCCAAGTAACGTTGTCAAGGCCGGACTCGAGCGCTGCCCGCACAGGAGCCTGCTGAAGGCCACGGGATTGACCGACGCGGACATCCGCAGGCCGTTCGTCGCCATCGTCAACAGCTACACCGACGTGGTGCCCGGGCACGTCCACCTGGACGCCGTGGCCGAGTTCGTCAAGGCCCAGGTCCGCGCCGCCGGCGGAACGCCGCTCATATTCAACACCATCGCCATCTGCGACGGCGTCGCCATGGGCCACACCGGCATGAAGTACTCACTGGCCAGTCGGGAGCTGATCGCCGACTGCGTCGAAAGCATGTGCCGGGCGCACCAATTCGACGCGATGGTCTGCCTGCCCAACTGCGACAAGATCGTCCCGGGGATGTTCCTGGCCGCCATCCGTTTGAACATCCCCACGATATTCGTCTCCGGCGGGCCGATGGAGGCCGGCCACGTCGCCGGCCGCGACGCGGACCTGATCGATATGTTCTACGCCGTCGCCCAGCGGAAGACCGGCAAGATCTCCGCGCGCCAGGTCAAGGAGTTAGAAGACGGCGCTTGCCCCACCTGCGGCTCGTGCAGCGGACTGTTCACCGCCAACAGCATGAACTGCCTGGCCGAGGCCATCGGCATGGCCCCGCCGGGCAACGGCACCTGCCTGGCGACCAGCCCCGCCCGGATGGAGCTGTACAAGGCAGCCGCCCGGCAAATCATGAAGATGGCCGGCGCATGGCTTCGCGGCGGCTACAAGAAGACCTACCCCCTGCTGCCGCGGCGGATCATGAACAAGAAGGCCTTCGAGAACGCCTTCACGCTGGACACGGCGATCGCCGGCTCGAGCAACACGGTGCTGCACCTGCTGGCGATGGCGAACGAGGCGGGCGTGAGCTTCACCCTGAAGGACATCGAGCGGATCTCCCGGCGGACGCCCAACATCTCCCGCGTCGCCCCGTCGGAGACGCCCGAGGGGCGCATGTACCACATGCAGGACTGCCACCGCGCCGGCGGGATCTACACCATCCTCGGCCAGCTCCGCCAGGACCGACCGAGGCTGATCCACGAGGAGTGCATGACCGTCACCGGCGAGACGATCGGAGCGAACATCCGGAAGTGGTCGCTGCGGAGCAGGCGGATCTGCCCGGCCGCGAAGAAGCTCTATCGCGAAGGCTGGAAGGCTACCGGCCGCAGCGTCGAGGACGTCCGGGCCATGTACCGCGGCCGAAAGCCCAGGAAGCTGCCGACGAAGAACGCCGGCCGACTGGACGCACACGACATCATCCGCCCGGTGGACCGCGCCTTTACACGCCAGGGCGGGCTGGTGCTGCTGTACGGCAACATCGCCCGGAACGGGGCGATCGTGAAGCAGTCCGGCCTGCGGCCGTCGATGCTCCACTTCACCGGGCCGGCGAAGATCTTCGAGAGCCAGGAGGCCGCCTGCGCCGGCATCCTCGAAGGCAAGGTGACTCCCGGCGACGTGGTGGTCATCCGCAACGAGGGCCCCCGCGGCGGTCCCGGCATGCAGGAGATGCTCGCCCCGACCAGCTACATCCGGGGCATGGGCCTGTATGAGAAGTGTTACCTGATCACGGACGGGCGTTTCAGCGGCGGCACCAGCGGTCCGGCGATCGGTCACGTCGCGCCGGAAGCGGCCGCCGGCGGCGAGATCGGCCTGCTGCGAAACGGCGACGTGATCGAGATCGACATCCCCGCCCGGAAGCTCAGCGCCAAGGTCTCCGCGGCCGAGTTCGCCCGTCGGCGAAAGCGATACAAGCCGCGCCCGCCGCAGATCACCCACGGCGCCCTCGGCCGCTACGCCGCCCACGCCACCAGCGCCGACACCGGCGCCGTCCTGGATTGGCCGGGAAGAACCAACAGCCCGTAACCCGCCGGCACAGGCGAGCGCTCCACAGGCGCAAAGATACTCGCGTCACGGCCGCCACCGCGACGGACAAGGCACGACCCGGGCAGCGACACCATGACCGGAAGAGAGAAGATTGAGGCGGCCTTTTCGCCGGACGGCACGCGGCAAATCCCGGGCGTGATCTGCTACGAAGGCATCTACGTCCGCGACCACTGGGATCGGCTCACCTCCCGCCCGTGGTGGTATCAGTTCTCCCCTGAACTGGAGCAGCAGTTGGCCTGGCGGCGCGCCGTCATCGCGGCAACCCAGCAGGACTGGTTCTACCTGCCGGCCTGCCCCGGCCGCGCCGAGCGGGAAACGACAGGCATTGCCGACGGGCCGGACGGCGTCTTCAAGATTGACCGCCGCAGCGGCGGCCGAACCGAGCTGCTCCGACCCGTCGTCAGCGGCTGGGACCCCAGGGGGGCTTCGCCTCACATCCGGCCGGAGCGCCTCCCGGAAACGCTCGATGAGGTCGACGCGTCGATCCCGCCGCCCGGCCGGTTCGACGCCGAGCGGTTTCTCGCCGAGGGGCGGGCGGATCTGGCCGCGGCCATGCTGGCCGAATTCGGCAAGGAACTCTTCCCCCTCGCCCACGTGAGCGGCCCGCTGTGGAGCTGCTACTCGCTGTGGGGCTTTGAAGGAATGATGGTCCTGGTGGCCGAGCGGCCCGACCTCGTCCGGCGCGCCTGCCGGCGGCAACTGGCGCTGCGCATTGCCGCCATGCGCCAGACCGCCGCGCTGGGGGCGGCGGGGGTCTGGATCGAGGACTGCTTGACGGACATGATTTCCCCGGCCGCGTTCGAGGCGCTGAACGTGCCCTTCCTGCGGGAACTGATCGACGATATCCGCACGCTGGGCATGAAGAGCATCTACTACTACTGCGGCGACCCGGCCAGCAGGTGGCGGCACATCCTCTCGCTGGGGATGGACGCGCTGTCCCTGGAAGAAGGCAAGAAGGGCTTTGACATCGGGATCGAAGAGGTGGTCGATCGCGTGGCGGGCGGCTGCGCCGTTCTGGGCAATCTGGACGCGATCGGCGTGCTTCAGAACGGCACCGACGAGCAACTGCGGGCGGAGATCGCCCGCCAGATCGCCGCCGGCCGAAACAACGGCGGCCGGTTCATCATGAGCCTCGGCAGCCCCGTCACGCCGGCCACGCCGGTCGAGCGCGTCCGGCTGTATTGCCGGCTCGCGCGCGAACTCGGATCTTGAGGCGCCGGCAAGCCCGGCCGGGGCCGCCGCCAGTAAGAGGGAAAAACGAAAGGGGCGGACACGCAGGTCCGCCCCTTGCATTTGCCGTGATTCGAACTTCGCTACGTCTAAGCCGGAGGACCACCCGCCGGCGGCGGCGGAGGCTGCTCGCCCGTGGGCTGGACTGGAGCCGCCGGCTGTGGCTTCCCTGCCAGCAGCGGCAACAGTTTCGGCATCAGCAGATTCGCCGCCCCGCAGAGCCCGACCAGGATGTACAGCACCAACGAGAACCACAATACGCCGGTGGTCTCGGTGTAGCTGCTGCGGGCCGCTTTTCTGCCCATATCCCGCATGGCGCCCCGGGCGAATGCGCCGGCGTCGGTCATGCCGAACGCCCGCGCGCCTTCGGAACGCGCGGTGGGCATTCTCGACATGTCCTCGCCGCCCTCCTCGAATTTCTCCATGATCCCCTCTTCGATCTCGTCGCCGTAGTCGACGGTCGCCGCCAGGATCATCATGATCAGCCCCACAACCGCCAGGCCTATCAGGACCATGCCGGCGTTGGCCTGCGGCATTTTCCCCAGCGTGCTCAACGCCGACACCGCGAGAATGGCCAGAGACAGCAGCAGGCAGAGCAAATACCACGGTCTGGCGCCGACCGACTCATTAAGTTCCTTCATGTCGGCTCTATCCGTGCCCCTCTCGCGGGCGAGGTTGCCCACCGACAGCCGCAGGCCGCTGGCATCCCCCGCCCCGAGCCAGCTACCAAGCTCTACCCACGGCGCGAAGAAGAGAATAAACAGCAGCAGCCCGAAAAGCACCGCAGCCACAGACCCGATCCTCGGAATGAAATCCTTCACGTTCACGTTGACTCCTTTCCAGAATTGACCCGCTTACCGAAGAAAGGATTCAGCTTTGCGAGTCAGTCTGGTGGAAGAGCCAGGTGAATGCAATTGCTTTTCCGGCGGAATTTTCGCGACGTTCCATCCGGGCGGCTGGGGCAGCTCCACGTGCGAGTCGGAGCTTTGCCGATGAGCGCCGGCCGGACCAATCCGCCCGCGCTACTCCGACGAGAGCTTTTTCTTCGCCTCGGCCGCCAGGGGAGACTCCGGATAGTCCTTGGCGACGCGTCCCAGCGCCCGGCGGGTCAGGGCATCCTTGTCCAGGCTCTTGTACGCCCCGGCGGCCAGCATCAGAAGCTCCGGGGCGTAGTTGCTGTTCGGATTGACGCGGACGAGCACTTCGGCCTGCTCGGCGGCGAAGGCGAACCGCCCGCGGGCCAGCGCCAGGCGGACGCGCAGCAGCGCGGAATGGCCTTCCAGCTTATCCACGGGGAACTCCCGCTCCCAGCGGTCGAGGAAATCCTCCGCGTCGTGGTAGGTTCCATCTCGGACGTAGGCCTCCACGTGCCGGGCCAGATCGCCCCGATGCACCGCCTCCTTCTCCACGCCGGCCCGCTGCAACGGCCGGGCCGACCGGTACGCCTTCAGCGCGTTCTCGTAGTCCCCGCGCAGACGGTAAACGTCGCCGATGCCGATGCGGGCGTCGCGAACCGCCGACGCCGACACCAGGGCCGCGTACTTCTTGATCGCCCCCTGGAAGATCCCCAGCGCCTCGGCCGGCCGGCCCGCGGACAGTGCGATCTGGCCGGCCCTCACCGTCAGGGCGGCGCCGACGGCCGGATTGCCCGTCATCCCCGCCGCCTTCAGCAGCACGCCAACCGCCCGGGCCGGACCGGCAGCGCTTTCGACGAGCGCCTCGGCATACACCGGCACCGCGTCGCGCAGCACCGCCGCCGGCGCCTTGTCCCGTTTCATCAGCGCGCCGCCGGCGCGAAGCAGCGCCGCGGTCATGTCCGACCGCTTGAAAAGGCCGATGGCGTGACCGATGTCGCGCGGATCGGCGGCGTCGAAATCGTACCCCGAAACGATCCGAGCGTGATCGGCCACCGCATCCAGCCGATTGACCGCGACCTGGTCCCACGGCCGGGTGACGTAAATGGTATTCGTGCGCTGGTACGTCCGCCCTCCCATCCGCGCGGTCAAGGCCACCTTCGCCGGCCCGTCGCGGAGATAGACGTGCTGGCAGGTCCGCCCGTGGAACGTCTGCCCATCACCGAAGCTCCAGTCGAACTTGCCCCCGGCCGCTCCCGCCCCGACCACCATGACCGAGAAGACGTACCGTTGAAAATACTTGTTGGCCACGAAGGTTTCACCAGCATGAACGGGGATGAAGTCGACCTGCACCTCCTGGGCATAGCGCTCAATGGAGCCGCACTTGGCGCGGCGGACGGGGGCGAATGCCGCCGGCGGGATCTTCCACAGCCTTCGCCCCTTCGGCGGTTTCCACGCCGCCATGATCACCGGGTCCCGGGCGCCGTTGACGTGATATACCTTCAACTCGTGCAGGCCTTTGGCGAGGCGAACGCGTCCCTGTCTCTCGGCCCGCCGCTGCGGCGGATGAGACCCGCCGTTGGAGACGACCAGCTCGCCATCCACCAGCAGGAACGACGCGTCCTGGCTGGAGGTCGCGAAGATGTACTCCCCCTCGTCCGGGCAGATCAGGTAGCCCGTGAAAAGACTGCAAATCCTGTTCTGCGGGCCGAACGGATTGTGGCCGAGGAAGATGCTCCCGCGGAAGTCCCGCCCGATGAGGGCGCCGGCGCGGGTGAAGGTGCGTCGGACCTGGGGCAGGCCGCTCATGGGTCCGCCGCGATACTCCCACGTCTCCAGCAGGACGCCCCGCCGGACCTGCAATTCGCGTTTCGCTCTGCCGGCCTTGGCATTGCCGAAGTAGACGAAGTATTTGGTGTGCGGGCGGCGCAGGGCGAAAGCCAGCCGGACGGTGTCGCCCGGGCCGACCATGAGCAGCCGGTGCGGGACGAGCACCCCGCTGGCCGTCGCCACGCGGATGTCCTGTCCGTCCGGCCGGAGAAGGCCGCCGGTGGGCATGGTCACGACGCCCACCTCCTCGCCCGCCAAACCGGCGCCGGGCACGTCGGATACGGTCACCGCCCGCCGGTAGGTCCACTGGACGTCCAGCCAGGGCTCCCGGGCCGCCGCGGTCATCGCCGACACCGTCGCCACGGCGACGATGAGACAGGTCCGGACAATTGTCCTTGTGGCAGTCATGCCGTCTGCGGCAAAGGATACCAGCGGGCACGCCCATTTCGCGAGTGCTTTCATCTGTCCGGCCACGTCACTGCCGCCGGCAAAGGACCTTCGTTCATGTCAAACGGAATGGCCCGGCGTCGCTTGCGGGCCAGCGCCGCACAGAAGCCGCCCTGGCGGCCAAGAAGCCCCCGCAACCGCGCCTGCGAGTGGGAACGGGACAATTAGCAATCGACAATCGAGGATCGGATACCCAAAATAGGCGGATGCTGTATCTTCCGCTGGCCAACCTGCTGCACCACAAGCTCGGCAGCGCCGGCAGCGCCTTGGGCGTGGGTATAAGCGTGTGCATGCTCATTACGCTTTCGGGGCTGAGCCGCGGGTCCCTGGAGGAGGTGGCCGAACGGTGGGAGGCGGTCGACGCCGACCTGATCGTCTACTCCGCCCGCTGGGGCGACAACATCACCACCATCAGCGGCGGCGAGCTGGGCGATGCCGACGTCGAGCGGCTGGAGCGGCTCACCGCGGCCGGGGAGAAATGCGTCGAGCGGGTGGTGCCGATCTTTCTGTACCGGGTCAGCATCGCCGGCCAGGAGCACAACATCGTCGGCGTCGCCCCCGAAGACCTGCCGCAATTGCTCGGTGGAGGAGAAATCCCCAAGCCGGGGAGAAGCTTCGATCCACAGAACAAATTCGCCCGCTGGCTCAAAGGCCGGCTGGAAGAAGATCGCCCGCAGGGGGAGGAAGGGCCGCCCCTGGACATCTCCGACGCCGAGCTGGCCGAGCACGGCGGGCTGGAGATCGTCATCGACGCCCGGCTGGCGCGGGCGACCGGGCTGAAACTGGGCGAGAAGGTCTATACCGCCGGGCGAAACTTCACCGTGGTCGGCATTGCCCCTCGGGGCGCGCTGGCCCGCGCGTTCATCCCCCGGGCGACGGCGCAGTGGCTCTTCAGCGGGCCCCTGGGCCGCTACACGCTGATGTTCGTCAAGCTCCGGCCCGGCGTGCGCGTCGGGGCGGCCGTCGAGGCCGTCCGCCGGACCAAGCGGCTGGCGAGTGTGGCCATCGACGAGTACCGCGGCATGCTCCAGCAGCGGTTCGGCATCATGTACCTGTACGTCGACACGGTGAACGTCGTGACGCTGATCGTGGCCTTCCTGTTCATCCTGGTGACCCTGTACACGATGGTGATCCAGCGCCGGCGCGAGATCGCCATCCTGCGGTCGATGGGGGCGTCGCGGCGGTTCATCCTCAGCCAGGTCGTCGCCGAGTCGATGCTCCTCAGCGCCTGCGGGGCGGCGGCTGGTGTGCTGATGAGCTTCGCCGCCGCCGCCGGCATCGAGGCGATCAAGCCGCTGCTGACAGTGAAAATCACGTGGGACTGGATTCTGACAGCGGCCGGGGCAGCGGCCGTCGGAGCAACACTCGCCGCCGTATATCCGGCGCTGTGCGCAATTCGCGTCGACGTGATCGAGGCGCTGAGCCTGGAATAGCCCGCGCGGCAGGAAGACGTACCGAACCGGCATGACAGAGGCAAGATACATCTTGGAGGCGAACGGCCTGCACAAGTCGTTCGGCTCCGGCAGCGCCCGCGAGCACGTCCTCCGCGGGCTGGACCTGAAGGTTCGGCCGGCCGAGTTCCTGGCGGTGATGGGACCCAGCGGCTGCGGCAAAAGCACGCTGCTGCACGTGCTGGGGCTGATGGCCTCTCCCGACGCCGGCGGGGTGAGGATAGACGGACGCGAGGCCGCCGAACTGCCCGAGCCGGCGCGGGCCGAGATCCGCCGCAAGAGAATCGGGTTCGTCTTTCAGCGGTTCAACCTGCTGAGCATGCTCAGCGGCTACGACAACATCCGCCTGTCGCTGCGGATTCGCGGCCTGGACCAGCAGGCAGGGATCCGGCCATTACTGGAAGCGATGGGCGTGGCCGAGGTCGCCGGAAAAAAGCCGGGAAAAATGTCCATCGGGCAACAGCAGCGATTGGCCGTCGCCCGGGCCATCGCGCACAAACCCGACCTGCTGCTGGCCGACGAGCCGACCGGGAGCCTCGATTCCGACAACGCTGCGGCCCTGCTGGAACTTCTGGCCCGAGCCAATCGTCAAAACGGACAAACCATCGTGATGATCACGCACTCGGCCGAGGTTGCCGCCACGGCCGGGCGAATCGTGCATATGAAAGATGGAAGAATCCTCGACGAAAACGTCTGAAAAGGCCCTCGCGGCGACGCAGGCGCCGGACCGGCTGTCCGTCAGGCGCTGGCTGCTGCTATACGCCACCTACCTGTTGGCGCTGGCGGTGCCAACGGCAATCATGCTGGGCGACCTGGCCGGGCCGTGGCGGGCGCTGTTCCTGAGACCCTACGAGTTCGCCTCCACCCAACAGCAGGTTCTAAAGCTATTGATTTTCGGCATTTACATTTCCGTCTCCTGCACGTTCTTCCCGCTTCCGACCGGCTGGCTGGTGGCCGGGCTGGCCACGCGCCACGTCGCCCTGAGCCAGCACGTCCTGGTGACGATGGCCCTGGTCGCCAGCGTCGGAGCGGCCGCGTCCACCGTCGCCAATCTCCACGACTACCACATGTTCACGTGGCTCCTCCGGCACAAGCGCCTCGCCGGCGTTCGCACGACCAGGCTGCACCGGCGAGCGGCGCGGTGGTTCGGCCGGCGACCCTTCGCCCTGCTGGTGATCTTCAACGTGCTGCCGATCCCCGTCGACGTGGTGCGGATGCTGTCGGCCACGTGCCGATATCCGCTGCGGCGCTTCGTCGCCGCCAACTTCATCGGGCGGTGGATTCGTTACGCCGTGCTGGCATTCGTCGCTTTCGAGCTGGGCGGGCGCGGATGGATTGCCGTGCTGTTCCTGCTGGCAACCGCGATTGTGCTTTGGGCCTACCAGGGGCTCCGGAGAACTGCCCGGCCGGCGGTGGCACGGACCGAGTCAGATCGGCTAGAATGATGGATGGAAGGGACGTTGCCCGATGAAACAGTGCATCATCGTCGCTCTGGCCGGCCTGCTCTTCCTGCCGGGCCTCCGCGCCAAAGGCCAGATGGCGACGACCAGGCTGCGACCATCGCCGGCCACCGCGCCCGCGGAAAAGGTTGATCCGGCCGTGATGGAAGTCCTCCAGCGGCTGGAGACCGCGCGGGATAAGTTCCCGGTCGTCACCGCCGATCTGGACTATCACGAACTCCTGCGAGAACTCGGCGACACCGAGCAGCGCAGCGGGAAGGTCTACTACCAGTCCGCGGCGGGAGATTCCCCCGCCAAGTGGCGCATCCATTTCCGGACGCTCCGCCAGGGCGACGGGCCCAAGATCAAGAACGTCGAGGATTACGTCTTCGACGGCCAGTGGCTCACGATACGCAAAGAGCGGCCCAAGCAGATGTGGAGAATACAGGTCGTCCCGCCGGGTGAGAAGATCGAGGCCCTGGAGCTGGGCAAGGGGCCCTTTCCCGTTCCCTTCGGGCAGAAGGCCGAGACGGTGCTGAGGCATTTTCGCGTCAGCACGCGTCCGGCTCGGAAGTCCGATCCAGAGGACTGCGACTACCTCAAGCTCATCACCCGGCCGGAACACCAGCGGGAGCTGAACGTCGTGTGGCTGGAGATGTGGGTCCAGCGCAAGACCGGGCTGCCGGTCAAGATCGTCGCCGAGGACGCTTCCGGCAACCGCAAGACGGTCGAGTTCAAGGACGTCGTGACGCCCAAGTCCTTGCCCAGGAAGACCTTCGACCTGCCCCGCCCGCCCGCCGGCTGGGAGTACCGGGTGGAACCTTACAAGCCTGCCGGAAGCGGATAACCGGCCCATCATGCCGTCGGCGACCCTTGCGGGGCGGAATCGGCCCGACGGGCCGAGGCGGTTCCTACTTGGCCGTTCCCGTCAGCCAGGCGGCCTTGTTTTTCTCGGTAAGGGGCTCGGGCCGGCCGGCAAAGCGGACCTTGATGACGTTGACGCTCGGGTGCGGGGGCCGGAGCGGCAGGCCTGATATCACCAGTCGGCCGTTGTGCTCTTGGCGCAGCTTGAGTTTCTTCCCCGTGGCCAGCAGCTCGGCCGAGCGGGCCTTCGTCCCCACCAGCGGCACGACCGCCCGCCGACCCGGCCAGCGGAAGACGCACAGATAGCCGGTGTTGCCCTTGCCGGTCCACTGGCCGATCATCCCGCCGTGCAGGCCGCAGCGCCGCGAGCCGTAGATCGCCTCGCCGTTGGCCGCCAGCCACTTGCCCATCGCCCGCAGCCGCGCCGCCTCTTCCGCGCGGATCGTCCCGTTCGCCCTCGGCCCGACGTTGAGCAGGACGTTGCCCTCCCCGGCCGCGGCATTGACGAGGTGCTGAAGCAATTGCGGCACCGTCTTCATGTTCGGGTTGCTGCGGACGTAGCCCCAGCCGCAGGAATCGCCCATGGTCATGCACGTCTCCCACCCGCGCCCGGGCTTGCTGGCGGTGACGTGCTGCTCGGGCGTATCCACGTCCTCCGGCAGGCCGGAGCGGTTGTTGAGGACAATGTGCGGCTGGAGGCGGCGGACCATTGCGTTGAGCTTCCCGGATTGCCAGAACCCCGCCACGTCCAGGGCGGTCTTTCCGTCGGACATGCTGCGGGACATCGGAATGCCCGGCACCCACTCCCCGTCGTAGAAGACGTAATCGATTCTGCCGTAGTTGGTCAGCAGCTCGCGCATCTGCCCGTGCGCCTGAGCGATCATCGCCTCGGCCGATTTCTTGTGCCTGCGCCACTCCCAGTAGCCGTCATAGCGCCAGTCCAGCAGGGAGTAGTAGAAGCCGACCTTCAGCCCGGCGCGGCGGCAGGCGCGGACGTATTCCCCGAAGAAGTCCCGCCCGGCGGCCGTCTTCACCGAGGTGTAATCGCTCAGCCGGCTGTCGAACAGGCAGAAGCCGTCGTGGTGGCGGCTGGTGAGCACCATGTACTTCATTCCGGCCTCGGCGGCCAGGGAAGCCCAAGCGTCGGCGTCGAATCGCCCCGGCCGGAACCGCCCCGCCAGGCCGGCGTATTCCTCTCGCGGGATCCGCTCCTGAAACATCACCCACTCGCCGCGCTCGAGCAGGCTGTACAGGCCCCAGTGGATGAACATGCCGAACCGAGCCTTGTGAAACCAGCGCATCCGCTGCGTGTACGGCAGGACTTTTCCGGCCATGGCGACTCTCCAATGAACGTGGACGATTCCGCGGAATTGCTCACAAGCGTAGGGGTCACAAGGAGATTGTCAATGCGGAATCCGGACGCTGCCCCCCGGCGCCCGCGCGAGTGTCAACCGGCCCGATGCTGCCGGGCTGGAAGCTCCGTCTCGGCCGGATGAGCGACCTCGGAAGGCTGCCGCTGAAATGAAAGCAGCGAAACGTAGAAGAACCCCACCGCAAAGAGCATCAGGAACGGCGCCGCCATCGCCGTCCGTCCATCGCTCAGGCTCAGCCCCGTGCAGACGGTCATGTAGATGCCGAAGGCCATCTCCAAGTACGGCAGAAGCCGGCGCCGGGTCTTTTTCCTTTCCCTGCGGGCCATGCTCCTGTGAACCTCATACTTGGCCGTACCCGCGCCGTACTTGGGCGTGCGCACGAATTCGCTGCGCTTGCCAAGCAGCGCTTCCAGCAGCGCCTTGGTGTTGGAAAGGCTCACGCCGATCCCCAGCGCCATCAGAAAAGGCAGGTGCTTCAATACGGTCCGCCAGTCGCCGAAGAGTTCGTATTGACTGGCGACGTAGAAGACGCTGCACGAGATCGTCGCGAACGTGAATACCGCCAGGTCGAAGACCGCCCTCCCGGCCGTGCCTTGCTGCATCGGCAGGTTGCGGATCAGCATCGCCGGGTACAGCAGCGTCACCAGAACCAGCACAAAACCGTGGACCGAGAAGCAGGTCAGTTGGAAGAACGCCTCGATCTTCGTCTTCAGCGGGATCTTGGAAAGCAGGATTCGCGGCAGCATCTTCATGGCCGTCTGGGCCCCGCCCTTGGTCCAGCGAAACTGCTGGGCCTTGAAGGCGTTCATCTCCGGCGGCACCTCCGCCGGCGCCGTCAGCTCCGGAAGGTAAATGAACTTCCACCCCCGCAACTGGGCCCGCAAGGACAGGTCCATGTCCTCGGTGAGGGTGTCGTACTGCCAGCCGCCGGAGTCCACGATCGCCGATTTTCGCCACGTTCCCGCCGTGCCGTTAAAAGCCATGAACCGACCGCTTCGGTTGCGGGCGATGTGCTCGATCATGAAATGCCCGTCCAGGCAGATCGCCTGCGTCCGGGTCAGCAGGGACTCGTCGCGATTGATGTGCTCCCAGCGCGACTGCACGGCGCAGACCTTCGGGTCGGTGAAGTAGTTGATGGATTCGACCAGAATCAACGGGTTGGGGATGAAGTCGGCGTCAAAGATGGTGATGAATTCGCCCTTGGCGGTCTTGAGACCGTTCGCCAGGGCGCCGGCCTTGTACCCGGTGCGGTCGAGCCGGTGGATCAACTCGATGTCGAATCCCTTGGCCTTGGCCCGCTCGACCGCCGCCGAGGCGATCTCCACCGTCTCGTCAATGCTGTCGTCAAGGACCTGGATCTGGAGTTTGTCTTTGGGCCAGTCGAGCTGGCAGGTCTTTTCGATGATGCGCTCGGCCACGTACTTCTCGTTGTACATCGGAAGCTGGATGGTGACGTGCGGCAGCTCCTCGAACCGGCCGCGCTGCTTGGGCGCCTTGCGGCGGTGACGATAGTACAGGTACACCAGCACGTAGCGATGGATGCCGTATATCGACACCATCACCAGCGCGAAGGTGTAGATTGTCATTACAATCCGTTGTGCCAACTCACTCCAATCCATCGTCCCTCCCCGCCCTGGACACCTGAATAGTCATCTCCGAGCGCCGCTATCAAGACTCCGGGCTCGCCTGCCGGACAGCTTTCAATGGAACATATTCTAAACCACTTCGTGAAATCCGGCAATACTCCCGGTTGCCCGCAACGGATCCTAAGCGATCCAACATACGTATCTTGCCCGGCCCGCCCGGATCCGTCAAGAAACTTTCCCCCGTTTCAGCACCCCATATCTTGGGCCCTCCGGGCGGCAGAGGCCCTTCTGCTTGATGATCTTGGAGGCTGGCCTATGGCCACAACCGGAAGCGCGCGGCAGGCCGGCAGACCCCACGGACGAGCCAGCCTCGGCGGCAGTAGCTCCTACGGAAGTTCCTTCCGTATCGCCTCGACCAGTTCCTCCGCCCGGCCGGGGGGATACTTCCCCGCCGGCCAGTTGAAATGAAACTCATCCCCAGCCCGCCGCGGGATGATGTGGAAGTGTACGTGCGGGACGAATTGGTGAGCAATTCGGCCGTTGTTTTGGAGGACGTTGACGCCCTCGCACCCCACGGCCGATTGCACCGCCTTCGCCAGCGCCGGCAGATGCCTCAGCACGCGCCCGGCCACATCCGCCGGCATCCGGTCAATCGTCTCGTAATGGGCCTTCGGGATCAGCAAGACGTGGCCCTCCGCCAGCGGGCCGATGTCCAGAAAGGCCAGGGCGGCATCGTCGGCGAACAGCTTTGCACACGGAATCTCCCCGGCGACGATCTTGCAGAAGATGCAATCCGGATCCGCTTTCATGACCGGCTCCCTGCAAAAAGAAAGGCCCGACATAAGGTCGGGCCGCGATGATAACGGTTGGCTGAGCCGGAATCTACTCTTGGTCCGCTTGCTCCTCGGCCTCGGCGCGTTGGTCAGGCTGCTTTTCCTTTTCGGACGATTCGCCCTGCTCGTCCGCTTCAGCATCCTCCGCCCGTTCGCCGGCCGTGCCCGCCTCGGCTTGGTCGGTCGCGGCCTTGGCGGCCTCGGCGCGTCGGGCGGCGCGTCTGCGTCGTGCGGAAGTCGTGCCCGGGCTCTCGGGCGACGCGGCCGCAGGTGACTCTTCCACCAACTGTAGCAGGACCTGCTGCCCGGCATCGCCGATCCGCCGCTCCGGAAGGCGAATGATTCGCGTGTAACCCCCGGAGCGGTCCACGTAGCGCGGGGCAACTTCGTCAAAGAGCTTCTGCACCACTGTTTGCTCGGCCAGCTCGTCGCGGTTCTCCTTGTCGACCATAGCGCGGTCCTGAAGCAGGGCGATGACCCGGCGGCGAGCGTGCAGCGTGCCCTTGCCGGCGATGGTGATCAGCCGCTCGACGAACGGCCGCACCTCCTTGGCCTTGGCCGGGGTGGTCCGTATCGTGCCGTGCTCGATCAGCGAAGCGGCCAGGTTCCGCCGCAGCGCCTTGCGATGAGAGGCGGTCCGGTTCAGATGTTTTCCAGCAATGCGATGACGCATGGTTCAACCTTCAATGCCGCCACGTGGCGGGGCAGTGGCGGCGGCCTTTACTGCATTACTGCGCCGGCCCCTCCGTCCCCTCCGGCGGCGTCGGCAGCTCCACAGACATACCCAGCGTGAGTCCCAGATCGGCCAGCTTGCGCTTGACCTCGCGCAAGGAGGTCTTGCCAAAGCTGCGGATCTTCAGCAACTCCGCCTCGCCCTTGGTCACCAGCTCGGCGACCGTCCGTATCTTGGCCGTGTCCAGGCAGTTGTTGGCCCGCACCGACAGCTCCAGTTCGTGGATGCTCATGGAGAGCTTTTTTTGCAGTTCCGCGTCGACCTGGGCCTCGGCCTCACTGACGCCGGTGTCGATGATTGCCTCGCCGAGCTCGAAGTACTGGACGAACGGGTTGAGGTGCTTGCGCAGAATCTTGGCGGCCTCGACCATCGCCATCTCCGGCGTGACGGTCCCGTTGGTCCAGATTTCCATGATCAGCCGGTCGTAGTTGGTGCGCTGACCGACGCGCGTGTCCTCGGTGGTGTAGCGGACGCGGGTGACGGGCGAGAAGACCGCGTCGACGTAGATTCTCCCCAGCTCCTGATCGGCGTCTTGGGGAATCATCTCCTCGGCGGGGACGAACCCGCGACCCGTCTCCACCACCATCTCCATGTCGAATTCGACGTTGTCCGTCAGTGTCGCCAGCACGAGGTCCCGGTTGATGATCTCGATGGCCGGATCGGCTTCGATCATGTCACCGGTGAGCGGGCCGGTCACCGCGCCGTGCACCCGGATCGTCTTGGGCTCGTTGGTGTGCGACTTGACGATCAGGCTCTTGACGTTCAGGACGATGTCCGTGACGTCCTCCAGCACGCCGGCTCTCGAGGTGAACTCGTGCTCAACTCCGGCGATCTTGATGGATGTCACCGCCGCCCCTTCGAGGGAAGACAACAGTATCCGCCGGAGGGAGTTGCCCAACGTCGTTCCGAAGCCCCGCTCGAACGGCTCCACCGCGAACCGTCCGTAGGTAGGGGTGGAAACCTGCGGATCAGACGCTACTCTCGTGGGTAATTCCAGGCCACGCCACCGTATTCGCATTGACTTTGGCCTCCGCGCAAATGTTCCAATTTTCCGTTGCCGTTGTCCGGAAAGCTATCTGCTGCACAGCTCGACGATGAGATTCTCCTCGACCGGGATCTGCACGTCCTCCC
>Ga0315541_1001554_pt1 | contig 20959 bp, 18 predicted proteins | sample SalMarSW160190MG_FD_203095 | JGI IMG/M metagenome (GOLD analysis project Ga0315541, IMG submission 203095) | Salt marsh sediment microbial communities from the Plum Island Ecosystem LTER, Massachusetts, United States - Salt Marsh Sediment SW1601-190 ...
ACGCTTGAATGTCTCTTGATGAAGTTAGCAATTCTCTCATAAGATCCAGTGTATTTATCATTTGTTTGAAGAAGTTGTTGGAAATCCTCTTGTTGAAGTTTTGATCCATCTCCCAATCGGTCAAATCGCTTGACTATATATACGAGCCTTTCGTCCATGAGAGGAAGAAGCCCATGAGAAGGAACTTCAATCCCATACGCAGATGCAATATTCATACAAAGGTTCTCATTTTCAGGGAGTGATTCAAACCGTTCTGTCGGAGGTTTAAGGATGTACAGACCTCCTCTTTCCACTACGGTTAGCTGATGTTGTTCGAGGTCGTGGATCACAGACAGTTTTGGTTGAACGCCGGATATAGACATCTTGCCAACCATTTTTTGAGCTTCACCAGCAACATCACAAGTGCTGAACAGCACTTTAGGAGGGATTATCGTACCAAAGAGCTTCCTGCAACATCTGGTATGGTAACCCCCACGAAGAACCATGTCAGGTTCCGAGATTTGGCAAGAAAGACACGTATGGTTCAAGAATCATATTCCTCATCTACAGGGATTACTGTCACTGCTCCTATGCAGTCTCCACAGGTAGCAAGAAGTATGTCAAAGGCATTTTCCGGGTCTATTTTCAAGGTGCGACTCATAATATCCAGTAGCCAGCCTTCGGGGATGAGGCCAAGGAAAAAGGGAAACAGGGATTCACCCTCGTATGCCTTTTCAGTCAGGGGAAAGCCAAGGCTTATAGGCTGAGCATCCTTTGAGGGCAGGTAACTCCGGTGATATGTGAAGCGATATCCCTTATTGGTTCTTTCTAACAAGCCAGCCTTCTTATCACCTAAATAGACATCGGCCTTATTCCTTTTTTTCTCCATTATTCACGCTATCTTCTGTTTCTGGCCGCCATTCAACAGGGCCAAGAGTTTTTCCAAACAATTGAAGAACCTGGTTCACCTTGTCTATTCTCAAGGTCGACTTACCTTGCTCAAGTTCCCTAATAAATCTCAGACCGACTCCGGCTTTAGAAGCCAGACCAGCCTGGGTTAAGTCGTGGAGTTTGCGTTGCTTTTTTACGAAATCACGTATGGTCATAAACTGATACTATACCTGTTAGGTATTATTAGGTTTATTTTAACAATATATTATACCCTTTCGGGACGAATAATTTACTTTTTATAGAATACTATACCTTTAAGGGTATAATATCTATGTTTTATAGGCAAAACAATACCTATCGGGTATAATGTCAAGAAAATAGTTTTAAAACTATACCCGATAGGGTTTAATTTTTACCTGATTTTCCTTTCCAGACCGATTTTTTCACGTAATACAGATAAGTCATTAAAACTGTGGCTTCCATTCTCACCAAAAAAACCAGCCCTCACCTGGGCAATATCCTGGCGACTGGTTGAACATTTCAAGAATGCTGATCTAGGAAGCGGTTGTGGCAAGAATACCAATTTGACCGGCAAATTCAGACAAACGTCAAAATTTAAGTTGTTTCAGAACCAATGTCCCTTTTTATCTTCAATGCCAAGTATATTGCCAGGCTACTAAGCCCACAAAAAACAAGCCAGATAAGATGATAGCTTCCAAAGGTATCAAATGCCCACCCAGCGAGAGTTGGCCCTATAATCCCTCCAATTGATGCAGATCCCATGGTGATCCCGATCATCTTGCCAAAGGAATTTCTCCCAAAGTATTCCCTGAGAATCGCCCCTCTTAGAACTATACCTCCCCCATAGCCTGGAGAAAAAAGCAGAAGGAAGACGAAAGCTATCCATATCACTTGTACATAACAAAAAGCCAGCATTCCCAAAGATATAATGCAGAATGTCCAGGCCATAACATATTTTTTATCAAAGACATCGCCTAACCAGCCGAAGCCGAACCTTCCAATGATGCTGGACAGGGGAATAGCGCCTGCAACAAGCCCAGCAGTAACTCTTGGCAGCCCTAAGCTGCTGAGGTAAGGCATGACATGGATAACAACTGCTGCAACAATCATCATCCGTATTGCGTCAACTATGATTAAATACAAGAAGGATCTCTTTTTAAGCGCCTCCTTAAAACCAATTTCTACTCCCTTAACTCCCGTGTGTTGATTTTCCAGGTGTGGCATTCGATCACTCGGTGATATTCCATCCGGAAAGTAGCCATATTGTTCTGGCCTGTTGCGGATAACAAAGGATAAAGGTATCCCCATGATCCACATCCCCAATCCTAAAATAATCAAGGTAGTCCTCCAACCAGAAACGTCGATAAGTTGAACGATGAGGGGAACCATCAATCCGCTGGCGCCAACACCAGAGGCCATCACACCGAGTGCTATCCCCACGTTCTTATGAAACCAGTTGGCCACAGCAGCCATGGTCACTACCATAGCACACCCCCCGGCGCCAAATGCAATCAGCAAAAAAGAGCCATAGAACATGGCAAGAGACTGGGTACGGCTGAGGAGGATAAGGCCGAATCCAACGGTGATCGTCCCCCAAAAGATGAGTGTTCTCGAACCAAAGCGATCGACAAGAAAACCCACAAGGGGAGCAAAGATCCCCATCTCAAGGCCCCGAAGGCTGGCCGCAAATGATATTTGCGTATAGCTCCAGCCAAATTCCTCTCTGATTGGCTCGAAAAAAGCCGTAAAACCATAGAATATAGCACCGCCCATATAGAAGCCAATGAGGGAACAAGCGAGTACGATCCACCATCCATAAAAGATTTTTTTAATCATAGATTCTGCAAGGCTGGTTTAAGGTGAATAAGAAGAAATGCGAATTAATGATTAGTGGTATAGTCTAAGAGGTACAGCATGTCAATATCTCGGTTAGTTTTGGCGCTATCTATAGTGCTCTGACAGTTTCTTTTGTTCTTCATCCGGCAGGGATCTGATATAAGACTTCCATCCTGGACACCATCCGATATGCCACTTCCATATTTGGCCCAAAAGAGATCGGGGGTTCTTATCATGCCTTGCTCTGAGCCCACATTTTTCACAACGATTCATTGCTATTCTCCTTTTAAATGCAGTACAGTTTTTCGCCTATATATCTCTTAGGGGCCCCCTTTTATGAATATCTACTACCCAGGGTAGCAGAAATCTGAGGAAGCTTTTTTGATTAGCATTGTGATGTAAGGTGAAGAGTGTCATATAGAGTTAGCCCTGGTATATATTGATATTTATTGTTCCCCTATCAACTCCAAAATTTAAAATCTTACGGGTGTTCCGCTTTCGCTTTAAAAAAAGTTTTGTCAAAAAAGATTTGACCTTTTTACCTTTCTTTATGGGGATTATCGTTCTTTGGAAAGTTAACAAATGCAGGATAATAACTAATTTGAAATTGCGCAGATCTTATTAGATTGGTTGAGCTATACAACTTAGTTTTGGATAAACATTGCAAGCAAAAGTAAATTTGGCAATTTTTTCCGATATCTCTTCCCGAAACATTTCTCTTAACCGCTTCTCGACTGATTCATCCACATTAGCATATTGCGCATAGACCATACGAATCAGCCTATCCTCTGATGCTGTTGGTTTAGAGTGTTCATTCTCCCATCTTGATACTGTAACTCGGTTTACGCCTATTATCTGCGCGAACTCTTGTATTTTTAGATAAATATTCTTACGAAGAAACTTAATTTCTGGTGCAGAAAGCCTATTTGGTTTCAAGATAACTTGTTCTCCAATAATCTTTAGTAACTGGTTGGGATTTGGAATAGAAACAACTTTCTCACCGCAATTATCGCATTTCTTTATTTCAACATTCATTAATTTAACATTATCTAAACCAGATTCTAAAAATTCATGCTCTCCACGAGCAGTAACCATATCCTTATTCCCACAATTCGGGCACCTTTGCTTGCTACTCATGGTTAACCTCCTTTTTAATAAATAGTGACCACCCGTAGCGTACGAGAATCTAAAATGATAGTAACAATAATTGCATCATCGCCATCAAGCGTTGAACCTTCAATTTTATATTTACAGTGGTTGTGATTTTTATCATATTCGGATGGGGAATTTACCTTACCATTGGAAAGTATTAGAAGTATATCTTGAAAATCAAAACCTCTCTCCAGCATTTTTTCCTGACAATGACTGGTTAAATCAACAATACAATCAGCATAGGTTGTGATTTCATTGATTACTTCTGTTGCTTTTTCTGGAGCAAGTGGTTCACTTATCGAATATTCCACTTAATTCTCCATGTCAAGAAAAAAGTAACATGATGTTACATTTTTTTATTATTATCAACTATTTCAAAAAACTTTCAAGACCCATCTTGAAGCAGGACGCCTTTAATTTTCTAAGAATCTTATTCTGTCAAATAATAATTTTTATCACCAGGACTTATCTCGCCCCCCTCTCCATGAATATCTCTCCAAGGAAGCAGAAATCTGAGGAAGCTTTTTTGATTAGCATTGTGATGTAAAGTGAAGGGTGGTATATAGAGTTAGCCCTGGCGTGTATTGTTATTTATTGTTTCCCTATCAACTCCAAAACTTATAATCTTAAGGGCGTCACGCTTTAACTTAACCCTTGACTCACGCCTGCAACATTTCATTAAGTTTGGCTTGCCACTCATCTTCGGCGAGTACTTCAAAGCTTATTACCTTATCCTTCATCGCAGGGCCAAATTCATTCCAGCTTTTTGATTTAGCTTCCCTGCCGCATATCGAAAACATCTTTCGCTTATAGTTTGTATCGGCGCTTCCCGCCAAATGAAGACCCTTGGTTTCTACAATATAGACCTGCTCATAATCATCCTTGTCTTCTAAAGCCGTGGCAGTGAAGATGAAGTCAGGATAAATCTTGTGTTTTCGCCAGCCCTGTATGGCGTAGTCGCGCCTGGATCGGTTTCTGTACCAGAAAAAAAGCCTCTTCTGCCCTTCCAGATACCAGGCCACTGCCTTTTCCGTTTCGTTGAACTCTTCCTCAGCCATAAAATCAAAAAGGCTTAATTGCAATGGCCGGCCATCCTTGCGATTAAGTGTTTTGGAGGCCGGTTTAACGGAAATTGATTTGGGGAAAGTAAAGTCAAACTTTTCCCCGATAACCAGGAATCTCATCTGATCTGAATCAAGCATCCGCCGAAAGATGTTCTCAGCTAACCGGTCTTTTTCCAGCTCAAGCTGTTTTCGTAATTCCTCGATAATAAAAACAAAATTGTTGGCAATCATGTTGCGGTCAAATCTTTTTGCCAGATGTCTAAGCACAGTCTGGGCGAATTCATGAGCCATCCAGGGGTTTGGAACAATATCGCAGAGTTGACGGGTCATAAAAACCGGATCAACACGAATGCCACCTTCCTTCAGCTTTATTACTTCTTTCTCCTTTAATACTTCCTTTATGTTCTCAGAAAGCGTGGCAATATGTTCAATATCCTTTTCCTCGGACATGGATAGGGGAAGCGAAAGGACCGGATCGAGATCTACACTATCCCAGGGTATTTGCGCTGCAATATCCATCTCATAATTGACCGGACTCCAGCTTCTTTTATGGCGCACCATAAAGACAGGCAATATAGTGCTGCTTGCCGCCTTTTTGAAATGTTTCCGGATTTTTGTTAAACGCTCCGGTTGTTCTCCATCCTCTTCGGCTCCTTCCACGTCATGAACAATTTGGCTTTTTAAATCTCCCAGACCCTCCCGGCTAAAACCATCTCTTATGCTTGTCAACAGCGCATTTGCGTTTTGCTTAAAGCAAAACACATAGCTCTCATCAAGCTCCCTTACCCTGGTTTTGCGGGCCCTGGGCTGGCGAAGTATGCGCCCCACAAGTTGAGTCAAGGCATTCTTCGAAGAAGGATTTGTCAGAACAACCAGGACATAGGCAAAGGCACAATCCCATCCCTCCTGCAATGCCTGTTTGGTGATAATATAGCGAATTTTGCAATCCCGATCCATTAACCCACCAATGCCATCAACCTCTTTGAGTTCATCCTTTTCACTTGTCTTGACTGCCACCTCGTCAGCGGGAATGCCAATTGTCTTTATGAGGTGTTCCCGAACATCTTCAGAGTGGATATAGCTGGTTTTCCTTTGCTCCTTACCTGTCCTTTCAGCCTGAATGAGACAGATCGGGCGTATTTTGACACCGGAATTTGCTTCATACTCGCGAGCCTTTTCTTCCAGTACATTTCTTTTATTTACGCCTGCCAATAAGGTATCTTTCCAGTCCGGGCTCACCTTGTTGACCACATGAAGATCAAGCTTGATCATCTCTTCATGATGAAGTTCCCTGCCCGATATATCAACAAGAATATTGCTCTTTTTGGAAGGCGTGGCGGATAGCTCTGCAATCAAACAGGGGTTGAAGCCACGCAGCGTGTTTTGAGCGCCATCGCTATACGCCTTATGGCCTTCGTCCAGGATGATTATAGGGGATAATGCCCGAAGTGTATTGCCAAGGGAGGTCTTGATCTGTTTCCCCCAGAAACCCTTTTCCTGGTGATAGGTATCCAGATTGGGGATATTTTGAAGAACTTTCTCCTGCTTTTCAATATCATCTTCAGCAGGGAAAAAATCCTGAAAACCTCCGCTATCCTTGAAAACCTTCAGTGTCTCTTTGGTTTGGCGGTTTGCGGAAGGAAGCATAAGCATTAGAACGACAAGATTTTCTTCAACATCCAGAGGCGAGAACCTATCCGTTTTTTCGAGGATGACCGTGCGCCCTCCACTGGCTATATCGAGATGCTGGCGGTATGGATGATCACGGTCTTTCAGGCTTTGAATTGTCTGCCGGTAGATCTGTGTTGTGGGCACTATCCAGAGGACAAGACCTGTCTTCTTCTTTCGATAGACCATATTGACAAGGTCAATCATCTTGACAGCAAGAAAGGTTTTGCCCCCGCCGGTGGGTATTTTGAGGCAAAAATTCGGTAAAGACTCGCTAATGCCATTTTTTCGGGGCATGTAACTCCGTCCTATCTTTGCCTTTTCCCATGCCTTGGCCGGAAAATCTATTTCGAATTCCGGATTTTGCTCGGCTTTTTCTCGCCAGTCAGCTAAAAGCTCGAAATAAGTCTTTACCTCTAACAGGGCTCGTACTTGATATTCTTTAAGTTCCATATCTCACCGCGCAAGCTCGTAGATTTCAAACGGGAGTTGTGCAAAATCAATCCGCAGTTCGTCCAGGTGAGTCTGGTCAAGATACTTGGTTGGCGCAAAGACAAGCCGTCTCTTTTCTCCAGGCTTTCCAATGGACTTTGCTCGCTCCAGTGTCAAGGCGATGTTTTTCAGTTTTTCAATGTTCGGCTCGTAGAAAAGATAGACCTTATAATTACTGCTTTCGCCAACAAAGTTCTTCTTTTCGTTCATGGCCTTAGGGTCAAATTCCTCACCCGTTGCCGTGTAAAATATATACCGGGCCAATTCTTCGTATGTCGGCAACCCATCTCCTGAAAGAATGCTCTCCAGTTCGATGGCCTTTCCAAGTTCAAAATAGCTGAATGTCCCCCCGAGTCCTTTTTTAAGATTCTCATCCTTCGCGTTCGGCACGCCTTTAATAACCCTACGAACACGCTCCGCCGTGATTTTATCAGCATAATCCTCGCATTCAACGAGGATGAATTTTCGATTGCCGCCGTCTTCCTTATTGAGGGAAAGGACGGCATGAGCGGTTGTGCCGGAGCCGGCGAAGGAGTCGAGGATAATGGAATCCTCATTTGTGGAAAGTTGAAGCATCCGTTTAATTAACCGCACGGGTTTTGGCGTTTCAAACCCAAAGGTTACTGCGTCACTAAAGATATTGTTAAAGCCCCGTTGGGCTTCCTGATTATCACCCACCTCTTCGCGCAACCAAAGAGTTACAGGAACAATTCCTTGCTGGACTTCAGAAAGAAATCGCTTGATTGATGGGACATTGCTGCCGCCTTTACCAAACCAAATTCTGTTATCTTTAATTAATTCATCGAGTCTTTCTTTACTAACACGCCAGCATTTTCCTTTAGGTGGCAATACTTTTCTACCGGAAGGTGTGATTATCTCATAATCGTAAGCAGCAGAATATGTTTTTACATCCAGTCCACTAACTTTCCAACGTCCTCTTGGATCATTGTCAGGGTTTTTGTAGCGACTATCCTGTAATTCAGTACGTGGTAAAAGATTTCGCGTCCAAAGACTGAGGTTTTTTGCATATAAAACTACAAAGTCATGCATGTCTGATAAATATTTTGCATCATTGCTGGGGGAATATTTCTTCTGCCAAATAATATTTGTAACGAAATTCTCCTCACCAAATATCTCATCCATCAACATCCTAAGATGATGTTGCTCGTTGTCGTCTATCGAGACAAAAATCACCCCGTCATCACGTAACAGCTCCCTTAACAACTTTAATCGTGGCGTCATCATACAGAGCCATTTGTCGTGACGGGTAAGGTCCTCGCGATCAACAACCTTGCCGAGCCACTCCTGCATCATGGGGGAATTGACATTATCGTTGTATGCCCATTTCTCATTGCCGGTGTTGTAGGGCGGATCGATGTATATGCATTTGATCTTTCCGGAATAAATCGGAAGCAATGCCTTGAGGGCCTTCAGGTTGTCTCCGTGGACAATGAGATTGTCATGCAGACTGACCTTGTCGGTGAGGCTTTTCTCCTTTATCGGAATCAGCTCATGGTACTTGACAAGCAGATGATGGTTTTGAACAAACGATTTGCCTTTAAATTGAATTTGCGCCATAGCATATCTCCATTTGTGAGATTTTTTCTCAAAGAATAAAAAATAATCCCGCACCAAAACAGTTCCATTTCAAAACGCCCCTGATTAGGCTATTCATGAAAATATCCTCTTTTTTTCCTTACTCTTTTGTTCGCGATATTTATCAGCAGCTTTTTTATAAGTACGAGTAATTCTATCAAACTCTTCTATTTCCTTTTGGAGCAAATCAATATTTAATGGGGTTTCATGAAATTCTAGTGAATGAGAGTGGCCTATTTCATATCTGGATAAAAACGAGTACCGATCTTCAATTTCCTTCAACGATTCTTCATCTAAATATATACGCGACAAGGCAGTAGCCTTTATTTCCTCACGCCAGCGACCAATAACATCATGGAATATATGCCGCTGGATAAAATCCTCATATGCAGCACGTAATGCCCCCATTCCCAACTCCAGTTTTTCCATTTGTGGCGATCCAGCAAGCATTCTCGCTTCTTCTAAATATTTTCTTGCCTGCTTTGCCGACGCTTTTTCATAATGTTCATAAGGGAAAACGGTACGGTTGACATACCCCGGAATCTTTTTGTTTGGATCTATAGAAATGGTAGCCGCTGTAAAATCCACCTTTTGGGAAATGGCTGCCTCAGCAAGGTGATGCGTAAACAGAATATCATGAGTAAATATTATGACCTGTCTTGTATTTGCTTCTTCAGTAAGTCGTTTTGCTATTTTTTCTTTTCGAATATGGTCAAATGAGTTAACCGGATCATCAAATATAATGCCCAAAGACTGCTCATTAAGCCCAATTTCCGTCAAAAAATCAGCTAACGCCACCGCTGTCTGTTCACCTTCACTTAATACCCTTGAAGGATCAAGGATTAACCTGTCAGGTGATCCAACAGTAAGTTTTCGATGTGTAACCCCTTCCGCTCCGGCAATTTTAACATCTAATGGAAGATGGACATCCAAACTCTCACATTCCGTCCGAAACTGCTCAACAAAACCTTTGCCTACAAGCACTTTTGTTAAATCCCGTTGTTTTTCCGTGATGTGTCTTGGATTCAATAAGCGTTCCGCTAATTGTGCCTTGCGGTTCCACTGCATGTTTTCTATGGCCTGTTTAACCTTTGGGAAAATGGTATTTAGATGCTTTCTATCTTTTAGGTCTTGTAGCTCATTCGAAAGCTTCTTTTTACGTTCGGAAATATCCTTTTTCTTCAGACCTCCAATTTCTTCCTCCAGTTTCTTCTTGAGATTTTGACATCCTGACACAGGACTTTTGCCAGCAGCAGGAATCTCACTCCATTTTTCTTGATCTATTTTTTTTAAGAGCTTCTCGCGGCGTTTCGAACCTTCATCTAAGTACATTCTAACATTGTCTGCTAATTTGGAATCACAGTCTTCCAAAGTGCGATGTAATACCGATTCCTCACTGAAAAATAGGATGTCAATATCTTCTAACTTTTTACGAAGAGGATATAATTTCTGCCTGGCTGTTTGGAGATTTTTCTCGGCATCGCTACGTACAAAAGCAAAAAACCTTGACAAACGATTTCTTGCCTCTTTAGATAATAGTTGTTGACAAAGGACACAACGTGTATCTGCTGAGTCAGCTGGAAAACCTAAACCAGGATAAGCTTCATCGTTATATGCTATTGCAGTTTCAATTAGAGCACGCCATGCTTGAGTGCCTATGGGTTGGACTGGTTCCTTGCCAAACTGAGCCGCCGATGCTGCGCCAGCAATATCTCTCAATTTTCCAACCTCGATAATTGAAAATTCCACCTGTTTAGCTATTTCTATCCCCAAATCCTTATCAATATCACAGATTTTACTCGCCAGTTTTGCTATATCCTTAATATAATTTTCTTTTTGTTTGATGAATTCGGTAGGATCCTTTTTGAGCAATTCGTCAATCTGATGTGAAATTTGCTTAGCTTTCTTTTCTTCTGTATCACCGAATCCTTTGAGCTTTGTCAATTCCTCTATATTTGTATCAGCATTCAGGTTGTTCACTATTTGGGCTATTCGAGACGAGCTATCCTCAATTTTAAAATTATCTAGGACGGGGGTTCGCTTTTTTATTTCTTCCCTCAATAAATCGTGTATCCTTGAAGTGACTCTGACTAATCCTGGAAAAACGTCAAACCCATATGGGCTTACATTAAAATCCTTTTTCGTATCAGTATAGATACGAATACAAGAGCTATCGAACACAGCAAAATTATCCCTTAATTGAGGACAAATTTCTCCTTCCAAGAAATCAACTGTAGAGGTATCAGCAAACACACATGTTGCAGAGGCCCGCTGTTGGATAGCTGTATCTGAGTGAACATTTCCAAGAATCTCAATATCCTCTGACCGTGTAAAACATGCCCCCTTTAGAATCCGGGCATAACCGGATTTCCCTGAAGCATTTGGCCCATAAATAACAGTCAGTTTTGGACCAAATTTGAGTTTTTGTCCTTCCACAATTGCATTGACACCTTTGGCATTAGAAATTTCCTGTAGAATTACAGGTTTTAGTTGCTTTACTGCCTGTGGGACAAAAGATGATTCCAGTTCGTAGGTTTTCCTATCATCCAGCGATTGAGAGAGGCCCTTGTCAATCTTAAACTCCTCGTAGATTGTTTCGATGCTACCTTCATCTATGCTACTATCCCGGAGTAGCTGCAACAAGGCAAAACGTTGCCAGTTTGCAAGTTGTTTGCTCCACCCTTGTAGTTCTTGGAAAATATTAAAGTAACTTTTGTGGTTCATATTTTTAACTCAATCGTCAATTATAAAAAATTAGGGTGTTGAAACATTGATTTTGAATAGTTGCATTACAAGAAATCTATACAAGCCTTTTTAATTAAATTCTCAGTGTTTTTCCTTCCTTAACGTATACCCTGAAGGTCTTCTCAAGATGTCTTGGATACACTTTTTTCCATACTATCCAGTAGATAGAAGGTCCTTTTCCACACTGATTGATTTTTGCTCAAGTTACAAATAGGAGATAAGCTTAATGGCAGCCCGGTCGCAAGAGCAAAAGATTACTTCTTCTTCGGTTTGGACTAAATAGGCTATTGATTTGGCCGCTCAGGGGTCTATTCCCAATCTTGCTTCAAGCGTTTAAAGTATGTTTGATTAAAACCGAAGGATCGATATTTTTTTCGGCCAACTCCACCAGATGCCGGTGATGAGTAAAGAATATGACCTGTGTCCTGGTGGACAACTGGGCCAGCGCTTTCAAGGCTGCGGAGGCGCGGTCGTCGTCGAACTTGATCAAAATGTCGTCCACGATGAATGGAATCGGTTCGTTTCGCTCCAGATACTCCTCCAGGCCAGCCAATCGCAGGACAAGATAGAGCTGATCCGCAGTCCCGTCACTCATGCCCTCCACACCTACTATCTCTTTACCGCCCGGGCGGACACCCACAAGCACCGGCTGGCCGTTATCGTCAAACTCCACCCGGACTTCTTCAAATGAGCCGCATGTCATTTGCGCAAAAAGTGAATTAGCCCGCTGAAGAATGGGCGCCTGGTTCTTTTCACGATACCTTTCAATCGCCTGGCTTAAAACAGCTGCGGCAATATGCAGCCGGGCGTATTTCTCGATGTCGTTTTCAAGTCGTCCCAGAAGCATTTGGGTTTCTTCAGCTATGTCTGCCGCTAGTGCACTACCGTCCATCTTGCTTAGCTCGGTTCGTTCACTGCCAATAGTCTGATCTTGATCAGACTTTTCACCAGTCAACTTATCAATTTCTTCGGCAAGCCGTTCAATTTTTGTATCTATCCCATCTGGATCTTCGTTTAACGCTCCTTTAACAAAGTCATCAATAGTGGCGCCAGCACTTAGCTTTCGCAGTTGCTCCTCCATGTTTTGCATTTCAGTCTCAATCTTGCGCCGTTTTTCCGAACGCCTCTCAGCCTCAGGAAGGTCCTCGTAGTTCGCGCAACCAGCCTCTTCACACATGCCTTTGAGTCGAGTTTGAATCTCTGTCATCTCCTTGCTGGCCTGGTTATGTCGCTCCTTTTCCTTACTCAATTGCTTTTCAAAGGCTTGCAGCTTTGTTTGGTTTGCTCGCGCTCGGTTCAATCGAGCGTTGAGTTCAGTAGCAGCCTGGTCTACAGGCAAGTCTGCCAGTTTTTCGGCTACCGTTTTTACCAGGCCGATGACCTTATCAGTAAATTTTGTTGAATCATGGTTGATCCCTTTGATGCGTTTTTGAAGAGTTTCTGCTTCCTTGAGCTTTTCAAAGAGGCTTGATAGATCATCCATCACCGCATTCGCCTGGGAGGGTTTAGAGTCGACAACAAGTCCAAGGGGCCGGACTGCCAGCTCCCATTCCTTCTTCCATTGAGAAAGATCCTTTTCACTTTGCTCAACGCGGGCTTTCGCCTCAGCTAATCCTTTTTCCTTCTGTTTTTTCTCGCTCTGAAACTGTTTTCTGATATTTATCAATTCTTCCTGCCGTTCGATAACCATTCGTGCCCTTTTGATCAAATCAGCCAATAATTCATCTCTAACTGTATGAGGTTCAGAGAGAGAATGAAGGGATTGCTCCAATGCGTTGCGGCGCTTGTCGATGCTTTTTTGCAGTGCATCTGTTTTGGACTTCCGTTCTCTGATATCCGCTGCCTTTTCGGTCATAGCAGCGTGGTCATGGGTCCAGCCTCGCATTTCCCTTGGCGTCCGAGGCGTGATCCCGGTAGCCTGCCATAACTTCGCCCATTCATTGTTAATTTCAGTGAGCTTCTTCTCGGCGATGTCCAGATCTTCTTTTAAGCGTTTGACCTGTTTTTCTTGAGCTGCCTTTTCAGCTATCAGTCGTGCTAAATTCGCGACACGATCGGCCTCGCGTCTGAGTCTGTCCGCAATTTCATCTGTTTGGTGAACACTGGCTTCAAAAGCATACGATAGAGTAATAGCGGGTTCAAATCGGCGGATAAAATCCTGAACTTCTTCATCGGGCACGGAATCGCCTTCTATAGTGCTGCGCACTAACTGCCAGCCTTGCTCACGCGCATCTCTTAAATTCTGCAAGTCTTCCTCGGTGGGCACCTCTTGTTCCAATCGGAGTTGTTCGATTTGTTGTTCAATCTCTGCCTGCACGCCATGCAGTTTTTTGCTTTCAGATTTTAGTTCGGCAGCCGTACGCTCTGCCTTATCAGTTCGGTCGTCAAATTCATCAATAGTTTCCAGGGATGGTATACGTAGCCCTTCAATCTCTTCGATGGAACCTGCCCATAATGCCTGTTTGCTTAACTTTATTTCCAGTGTTTTTACATCATTTCGGATCTCTGTCTGATCCTCACTCCATCGGTTTTCAAGCACGCCGTACTCTTCTGCCTGTTCTACGGCAATTTTCAATTGATCTATCGGCTTGGGTTCATTGAGCGCTTTCAATTGCGTATCGAGCTCGTTAATCTGATCAGAGATCTTTGGTATTGCCTCCTGGGTATTTTCTATACGAATTATGATCCGCTCAAACTTTATGCCAAGCTCCTGAATCCCAACTTTGTCGGCTTTCTTTATGCGAAGTTTTTCTGCATCTTCAAGGGTTAAATCATCACGGAGACCACTAAGTATATCCTTTGCCTCGCTTCTCAGCACATCTTTGAGTGTCTGAAGCCGGATGCGATCCCTGGCTGCCTTGCGATGACTGCCCAGCTCTTGATGAATCTCCTCGATAAGCCCTGAATTTTCTATCAGCCCTTCGGAAATTTGCAGTTCCGCCATATCTCGTTTGAGTGTTTCGATGACTTGTAGTGTCTGAGTGCGATCGTTTTCAGCGATGCCAAGCTTTGTGATTAGCCCATGTCTTTCATCTCTGAAATTTTCAGGGAGCAGGACGGCAGTTGCGTAGTTTTTATAATCCTCTATCAATTCTCTGCGCCGGGCAATATTGGGCAGCGCTTCCTTGATACGTTCCAGGCGGCGGCGATCCCGCTGTTTATCTGTCAGGTTCTGATTGACGATGTGTATGTGTTCTTGTGCTTCGCGCAATGCCTGATCATGTTTGACCCATTCTTGACCAGGTAGTTGAGCCTCACGCAATGCTTTTCGATTTTTGTTTAAATTACCCAATGCATCATTTATCCGTGGCTTTTGTCCGGATGGTCTGAAAAGTTGATCGGCTTCGGACTGGAGATCTTGCTGAATTTCACGGAGATTAACAACACCCGATCCTGCGGCAAATATAACCTGGCCCATGCTTCCGCCTCCCGTGATGATTTCTTTACCTCCACGAACAAGATCAGTGTGGTCGATGCCGAACATGGTTACAAAAAAATCTTCGTCTATACTATGTAAAAACTGCTGAAGGAGGGCTTCATCCAGTACAGATTTATCGTCTATAGCGCGAAGGGTGTTGCTTCTACCTTTGCGGCGGATAAACTCCAGCACATTCCCATTTTTACCCTGAATAACCGCTCCGACCCGCATTTTGTCATATGGATGGAGAAACCCGTCTGATGACCTCTCAGGAATGCCGTAGAACATGTGGCGCAGTGCCCTTAAGGCCGAACTTTTGCCCGCTTCGTTGGGGCCGTAAATAATGTGCAGCCCTTCCTTTCCTTCACTTAAGTCAATTCGATCATCAGTGAAAGGACCATAAGCAATAAGCCTTATTTCGCAAATTTTCATTCGGATTCCTCTTTACGAATAAGCCGCTTAAGGAGCATCGGCCTCACCTGATCAAGTAAGCTGCCAAGCCATCCGGGATCATCAAATTTCATTCCGTCTGCGCCTTCTTTTAGTTCTCTGGGAACTTTTTTCTCAAGGTCTGCCAATTCATCTGACAAATCATGCAAACGGTCCGGGTCAGAGTGTAACTCATCAAGAAGATGAACAAGCTCTCCTATGGGCCCGTCCGCTGATTTCAAGGCATTGTCAGATAAGGGCGGCTTAGTGCGGAACTTCACTTTTTCAACCCAAACCTGTCCCCCGCCGGTATCCAGAGCCACCGACCGGATCTCATTGGTCCATTGCTCCGTATCTGAAGCAAGTGCACTATGGGCCTGCGTGACCCCTTCGATTACAACACGAGTCACCAGCGGCAGGCCTTCATTTTTATCTAAAACTTTTTCGAGGTGTTTATTGAATCGATCAACCACATCGTAACCACTACCGGCACCTGATGTATCAACATTTACAATAACCCAGCGAATAACGTCCAGAGGTTTGAATTCCAACTCAGGCCGTCCGCTGTCATCAACGGAAACAAGTACACAGCCTTTGGGGCCGGTCTCCCGAACATGTCGGCCCTGAATATTTCCCGGAAACACAATTAGCGGATCATCCATGAGCACTTCGTGCTGATGAACATGCCCCAGGGCCCAGTAGTCGTATCCTTTTGATTGCAACCCTTCCAGGGTGCAAGGGGCATACGGCTCGTGTCCCTCACGACCTGTCACGCATGTGTGCAGCATGCCGATGTTGAGACATCCAGGCAGGGGAGGCGGGTATTTAGCGGAGAGATCCTTTTTTACGGCCGGTGAAGCAAAGCTCTGGCCGTGAATGGCGACGTCTATGTCGTCGATGCAAAGCGTTGCGGGCTTTTGAGTTGGAAACAGATGCACACTTTCAGGAAACCGGAGCGTCCTCGAAATTTTGCTGGCAGCATCGTGATTCCCGGCCACAATGTATACAGGAATGCCGGCGTCACGTAGCCTGTTCATTTGTGATACAAAATAGAGACCCGTGTTGTAGTCTTTCCAGTCTCCGTCATAAAGATCTCCGGCGATGAGAACAAAGGACACATTTTCCCTGATAGCAGTCTGAACCAGGTTGTCGAATGCCCGACGGGTCGCCTGGCGAAGTTCATCGACCGGGCCCCCCTCATAGTAATTGAGCTTGTGCAAAGGGCTGTCCAAATGAATATCGGCAGCATGTAAAAATCTAAACATGTGTCAGTTCTCCACTGGAATAGCCAGCCAGCGGTAAATCTTCAAGAGAGATTGTCGGTAGCTGGAAGTAGCTTTATTCTTTATCATTTCCTCAAGATATCTTTCCTGGGCCAAAATATCGCTTCCAGTTATGACCATATCCTGAAATCCTAAAAAGGGACATTGGTGCAGGACGTACACAAAACCGGGCATTGGCTTTTCCCCTGCACTTTTCCTGATGAAGCAAGTGCCGTCTCTTTAATCGCAAGTTTCAACTTATTTTTCCTGGGACTGGGCATGGCTTTGATATCACATGTATGAAAAAATGGGGGTCACAACAACATATGTCGTTTATAATTTTTTTAGTAGTTTTTTTACTTGACTGCTTGTTTTTATATGCTCCCAAATAGTTGATAAATCAAAGTTTAAAGCGGGAATGATTCAGTTTTAAAAGGATTCTTAATGGTTACGCCATGAATTATCTGTCCATGAGACAGGTCTTCAGACAGCAATACTACTGCACCACTTCTAATAGCTGCCTCAATAATCAGTGAATCCCAAAAGGAATAACCGTATCGTAAAAGAATTTCAATCGCTTCAATAATAGATTCCCCATCATTGACTACAACATCCCATTTCAAAAGATCACTCACAATATCCTTGGCCAGTCTTTTGTCTAATGTTTTTGGTATCTTTTGGGTGACGTTTACAAAAAATTCTTGGAGTACCTGGGTGCTGATCACTCCAAGCCCTGAATCCCATAACTCAACAAAGATTTTCTTGGCTATATGGTGTTTTTCCCCTGCGTGCGCATCATAGGCATAAATGATGATATTGGTATCAAGAAATACTTTATCGCCTTTCATGAACTTCATCCTTTGTGGTTGCAATATCTCCTTTTGTTCCAAGGTCAAGGCCTTCTTTGAGAAGCTTCAATTGTCTTTGTCTTGCCTTCTTGTAACCGTTTGCTTCTCTGACCTTCTCCTCAAGTGATTCTCTTAAGAGTTCACTTAGAGATTTTTCTCTGCCTGCGGCAATTACCTTGGCCTTCTTCAATAATGATTTAGGCAAGGATAACGTTACGTTCTGTCTATTCATGGATATACTCCTTTGTAAAAGATCACATTAATACGTATATCACGTATTAATGTGAAATATCAATAGCAATATTTTATCAGAGGTTTAGTTGTGTAGATGGTCGCGTCAACCGGGACTTTTAGGCAGAACTTGGACAAAATTGAATATTGCCTCTCCCCTCAATGCTTTCCCTAATGAAGCAAGTGACATCTCTTTAATTGCACGTCTCAATTTATTTTTCCCTGGATCATCCATATCGGCCTGGTATGCCTTTTATATCAAAGCTAAATAAGCTTTTTAAATTGAATTCTCAGTGTTTTTCCTTCCTTAACGGCTGCCTTGAAGGTCTTCTCAAGATGCCTCGGATAAAGATTCTTTCCATGATATCCGGCAGTTCGAAGGACCTTTTCCAGGCTGATTGATTTTTGCTCAAGTTCCATATAGGAGATAAGCTTAATGGCGGCCTGGTAGCAAGAGCAAACATTTAAAAAATTGTGGTTATATTATCCAAAAAGGTCTGAATGTGTGCCGGTTCGTGTTAGATAAACGGCTTTACTATCTGCTTTCCAGATTAGCAACCAATCAGATTCAATATGACATTCCATATAACCTGAGTATTTGCCCTTTAAGGGATGAAGTTTGTATTCCTGGGGTAGGGTGTCGCCTGATTGCAGCATTTTAATAACTTTCTGAAAAGATCCTAAATTCTGGTTACGCCTTTTCGTTCGCTTGACATCCTTAGAGAAGCTTTTTGTCCATATCAGTATTCTTGAACTCATACACCAATCTTTTTGAACATTTCTTCAACGGTATCTGCGGACTCAAGATTACGATTATTTTCGATATCATCCATAGCATGTAATGTTTCCTTGTTAGGCAGTCGCAAATCAAAAGGGATACCTCTGTAATTGATAACTTGCTTCAAAAAAAGATTAACAGCCGAGGAGATATTTAATCCGAGGCCATTAAGGACAACCTCTGCGCCCTTTTTAATATCCTCAGTTGTTCTAACATTTACACTTGTATTTTTAGTCATAATTTAGACCCTTATCTTATAAATCTTTAAATATTAAAATACTGAATCTATATTTGTTACATAATGTATCTCAATATTAATACATTGTCAATACAAACATTAAGTTGTTATAAAAGTCTGCTTTTTCATCACCCGTTCGTGCAGAACTTGCACAAGATTGAATATTACCTCTCCCCTCAATACTTTCCCTGATGAAGCAAGCGCCATCGCTTTAATCGCAAGCCTCAGATTCTTTCTCTTGAATCATTCACTCCTAAAAAGGAGTAGATTAATAATGGTTATTTAAAAAATCTCGCCTTGATGCAACAGGTTTAGGAAATCCTCTACAGGCAGAACGTCTATGCCCTCAAAGTGGTATGCTCTCTTACCCGTGTAAATACCAATCATTTTATCCACATGAATGCTATCGTGATCATATAGGGAACGCATGGGACGTTCCCATCTTCTGTCCCATTTCTCCGCCATTTTTACCTCTATGCAGACAATGTGAGCATGAGAAGATTGTTGACGTTTCCTGGTTTCAATTACGAAATCGATTTCGACCCCACTGGCTGTCCGATAGAAAGATATGGGCCGGTTTCTGTTTTGGGTGAGGTTGTAAACTCTTAATTCATGATAAATGAGGTTTTCTAATGCTGCACCTTTCCAGAGCCTGTCTAATGGGTCAAAAAGAAGACCCGCTGCTGCACGGGCAACGCCGGGATCAAACCAGTAAAACTTCGGATGCGCTTGTTCTCTAACTTTCAACTTCGGGCGATAGGATGGAAGAAAATGTCCGAGAAGCGTATCCTCCAAAATAGAAAAATACACATCCACGCTGCTTCGAGGCACGCCAGCCTCACGGGAAATGTTCTGACCATTCACTAACTGGCCATTCAATTGTCCGGCTATCTTTAAAAACCGTAGGAATGGAGGCAGGCTCCTTACAATGCTCTCTTCCTTGATTTCTTCTTTAATGTATGTATTCACATAAGAATTTAGAATATCAGGAGCATTTTTCCGGTCAAGTTGAACCCATGGCAGAAATCCCCATTGGAGCGAAAAGTCAACATCAAAAGCTTCACCAAGTTCTTTATAGGAGAAGGCATCCATGTTGCGGGTAATGGCCCGTCCTCCTAAAAGGTTCGTTCCACGCCGACGTAACTTCCTGGCTGATGAACCGCATAATGCGAACCTCCACCTCCTTGCTTCCATCAAGCGGTGAACTTCATCAAGGAGATCGGGTATCTTTTGAATCTCGTCAATGACTACCCAGGAATCCTCCGGCATTTTTCCAACCATAGCTTCAAGGTTGCCGGGCTTTTGAGAAAGTTCCAGGCTTAAAGATGGATCAAGCAGGTCAAAAAAGGAGGCATCAGGGAAGACATGTCTCATCCAGGTAGTTTTCCCAACGCCACGTGGGCCGAAAAGGAAAAAAGAACGTTCGGGGGCTTTGAGTAATCGCCTTATGTGATCTTTTTTCATAGTGTAAATATACAGATATTTTGTAAAATTGCAATGAAAAATTACAATTCTAATGTAAATTTGTGGATCAGTAAGTTCGTGCAAAACGTGCACAAGATTGCATATTTTCCAAACAAACTAAGTGGATGGAGATCAATGATAACATCGGCATCAAGCAGTAGCAATTTTCGCATAGTTTCCTTCCGCAAATCCAACTTCATCCAGATAGTCGTCTATCTCAGCCCGATCTATTTCCAGATATTCTGCAAAGGTGCCTCTTGATATCTTGCCTTCCATCAAACATCTGCAAGCAAGAGATATAAATCTTGAAGGAAATTTGGACGGCTTGTCACCTTTATACAATTTTCGACGCATACTGCGATCTAGATCATGGAATTTCGGGTTATCCAGGACCTTCTGCACACGAGATTTTTTATAATGGAAAGAAAAAAGTAAGGGCAGGGCTTTTTTTGAGGGTTGTTATTATTCTTTGACCCTTAGCGTAATTTTTAATTCCTTTGGGATCTCTTTCCCTTTTGGGATATAAATATTTCCTACAATTCCCTGGCCTTCGTCAATCACATACCTGTGATATCTTTTTGAGTCCTGATCGTAGCCGGCTATTATCTCGTTCTTCTCTATCATCATCTATTACCTCCTTAAAAAATAAAATATATAATTTGAAAAGAAAAACAACAGATTTTTTCTCAATATAATAATTTATTCTCACTGTGTTTTTTTGTAAGCAATCAGCGCTAAGCGTGAAAAGCCACAAACTATGATCCATGCCCTTTGCTCTATGATCTTTTGAACCCATCACTCCAGTACTCCATTACTCCAGTAGTCCATTACTCCGATTGGGGCAAAG
>Ga0315541_1001555_pt1 | contig 20942 bp, 11 predicted proteins | sample SalMarSW160190MG_FD_203095 | JGI IMG/M metagenome (GOLD analysis project Ga0315541, IMG submission 203095) | Salt marsh sediment microbial communities from the Plum Island Ecosystem LTER, Massachusetts, United States - Salt Marsh Sediment SW1601-190 ...
TAGTTTTAAGTCTATCGCTGGCTTCGGCTTTTTCCTTTGCAAGTTTCATCAATTCAGTAGCTTTAATAAGCTCAGCTTCTATCCGCTTGCGTTCAGTTATATCCTGGTTTACTCCATAAGTTCTCACAGTTTTTCCCGTTTCATCTTTTACGACGAAAATCCGGACATTAATATAACCTGTCTCCCCGTCAGCATAAATAATTCGGTGCTCCAGTTGCCGGCTGAAATTCGGATCATCAGTTTCAAAAGACTTACTGATTTCTGTTCTAATAATATCTATATCTTCCGGATGGACAAAGCGTTTTGCATAATCTGCCGAGCTCATGGTATATCCTCCAACCTGTTCAGCGGTAGTGCGGAAAATTTCATAAAATAAATCATTAAAAATAAAGATATCATTTTCCACATCATATTCCCATGAGCCAAGGTGCGCAATCTTGAGTGCATTAATAAGCTGGGACTGGTTCTTTTTCAGTTCCTCTTCCGCAAGCTTGCGTTCAGTTATATCCCGGGTAATACTCTGAAAACCAATTATTTCCTTTCCTTTATAATATGGTACAGATATAATCTCCACGAAGTGTGGAATTCCATCTTTCCCTGTTACTTCATATTCAGCATACGTATTTGTGCCTTCTCCGTTCAGGATAGCCATTAATCTCTGCTTATGAAGAGAATGACATTGATCAGGTATAATATCCTTCATCTTCATTGAAAGAAGTTCTTTCTCAGTGTACTTCAGATTTTCACAAATTGACCTGTTTACGGAAATAAACTTTCCTGACAAATCATTAACGAAAATCCCGTCAGGACTATGGATTACAAGTTGCCGGTATTTTTTTTCACTCTCTATTAAATCTTCTTCCGCCTGTTTGCGTTCGGTAATATCGGTAATAGTCCCGATATATCCGATTACTTTATTACCAGTTAATTCCGGCACAGCTTTACCAATAACCCAGACTATACTTCCGTCAGGTCTTAGAAAGCGGTACTCCGCACTTGATTCATTTTTGGATTTCACATTGTTTAACCATGCCTCAGAAAGCTTTTCCCTATCCTCAGGATGTACCGCTTTCAACCAGCCATTTCCCGATGCATCCTTTGCCGATAATCCTGAAAGCTCTTCCCATTTCGGATTAACATAATTAGTATTACCATCGGAATCGGTTCTGAAAATCCCGACAGGAGAAACCTGGGCCAGCGTCTGAAATAAGCGCTGACTTTCTTGCAGGGCTATTTCAGCTTTTTTTCTTTCGGTAATATCTTCAGTGCTTGACCATATGAAGCGTTCACCTTTACGTTCCAGAATAATCCCCTGTAATATAACCGGAACAAGATGCCCGTCTTTGTGAATATATTCCTTTTCATACTTTCCGAAATACCCTGTTTTTTCCATGCTTTTTAATTGTTTCTCATCTTCTGCTGTATATTTTTCCGGGGTTATATCCTTAAAGCTGAGCTTCAATGTTTCTTCAATAGTCCTGCCTATAATTTTTGCAAATGCCGGGTTGATGTCAACCATTGACCCATCCATTTTGCTTACAGCCAGTCCTATTAGCGACGTATTGAAGAGCAAACGAGTATATTCTTCACTTTCGCGTAATTCAATCTCTGCTTTATGTTGTTCAGTAAGATCACGGATCACCATGCTGGTCTTCTTGTTTCCATCCTTATCCGGGAAAATTACGGAGGATACTTCACACTGGAATTTTGAACCATCCTTCTTCCGTAAAGTCAATTCCCCCCTGGCTTTACCTGTTCTTGTTCTTTCATCCAGTAACACCTGCAGCCTGGGATCTTCAGTATCAACCAGTCCCTCTCTCTTCCCCTGACATAATTCTCTTTCAGTTCTTCCGAACAGCCTGCAGGCGTAATCATTAGCAGAAAGGATATTTCCGTCGGGTGTGGTAAGAAGAATTGCGACACTTGAATTTTCATAAATGGAGCGATACATTTCCTCGCTTTCCTTCAAAGATTTGAGGGCTTCATTGCGATCTTCCTTAGCTTTTTTATGTTCAAGGACAGTATTAATCGTGGGGACCAGACCCCGGATATGTTTAACTGACTTTATTACATAATCCGAAGCTCCCATTTTCATCGCCTGAATCGCAACCTCTTCAGAACCTGTACCGGTAACAATAATCACCGGTAAATCAGGTTGCTTTTCTTTAACCATTTCCAGTACCTGTAATCCGTCAAATCCCAGGATATTAAAATCGCTGAGTACCAGATCAAATTTCCCTTTTTCGAGAAGCTTTTCAAATTTTTCCCTGTTATCGGCTTCAGTAATCTCAAATCCGTCATGTTCCCGGAGCAGAGCATCCTTTACCAGAATTCTGTCATGTATATTGTCATCAACATGAAGAATTTTTATTTTTGTTTTCATCTTAATTATTTTTGCTTTTAATAATTATAAATTAGCAGGTAGCTGGATATAAAAAGTACTTCCTTCGCCGATGATGGAATTAACCCAGACTTTCCCATTGAGCATAGTGACGGCTTTTTTTACTGTCGCCAAACCTATTCCTGTTCCGGGATATTTTTCTTCGCTATGAAGTCGCTGGAAGATATCAAATATCTTCTCCCAGTGCTCCTCAGGAATACCTATCCCGTTATCTGAGATTGAGACAATATATCTATCAGAATTCCCGGAGCATCCGATTTTTATCACTAATTGAATTCCGGTCCGTCTGTAGGTAATGGAGTTTTCGATCAGGTTAATGAATATCTGACGGAGCAGGGAATCATCTCCGAGGATTTCCGGCAATTCGTTTTCTATAAACAGCTTAGCATCAATCTCTTCCAGTTTTTTGCTAAAATCGCTGTAAATGCTGTCAAGCAGGGCAGAAAGCGAAACCGGGCGTATTTTAAGAGATTTTCGTCCGAGCCTGGAATAATCAAGCAGGTCGTTAATAAGCTGTTCCATTCTGACACTGGCTTCAACAATATAATCAATATACTGTTGTCCTTCCATATTCAGTGATAATCTGTGCCGGACTGAAAGGATTTGGGAGAAACCGTGAATTGCCCTTAAAGGGGCTCTCAGATCATGTGAAATAGAGTAACTGTAAGATTCGAGCTCCTTGTTTATTGAGATCAGTTGGGCTGTCCTTTCTGCAACACGTTCTTCCAGAGCCTGATTCAACCGTTTTATTTCCTCCTCGGCTTTCTTTCGGTCTGTAATATCTGTTACGACAGCAATACGGGCTTTTTTCCCATGATAAACCAGATCGTTAGAATTTGCTATTATGGTTATTATCGAACCATCTTTTTTAATGTGATGCCATTCACCTGCACTGGAGTGCTCTTTGATTTTTTCAACAAGTTCAACAATAGATGCTTTCTCTTCCATGGGATATAAATCGGGAAGAGATAACGACAATGCTTCTTCATTTGAATATCCATACTGTTTCAGAAATGCCTCATTTACAGCCAACAGAGCCAGAGTACTACGGTCATAGATCAGCATTGATGCAGGATTCCGCTCAAACAGGAAACGGTATTTCTCTTCACTAAGACGTAATGTAGCCTCAGCTATTGCCTGCTCTTTAAGTTTCCTTTTCAATTGATCATCCTGACTTTTCATTCTTACTTTGGATTATACACATAACACTCTTTATCTCAATCCAATATACCCAAACAGGTATAGTTAATATTACTCAATCTTCAGTTATCCGGTTGCAGGAAACATAGTCTGATCAGAAACGGATTCCAACAACCAGGATATCATCTGTTTGTTCCATATCCCCCCTCCAGAGACTGACAAAATCAAATAATTCTGTTTTTTGATCAGCCATTGGCAGATTATGAATTTTCTGAAGCAAATCTGTCAATCCCTTCGACATTATTTTTCTTTTCTCCGAGCCGCCAAATTGATCAATATATCCGTCAGAAAATAGATATATTATATCTCCTTTTTCAATATTGATTGTTTTCAATGTAAATTTTTGTTCTTTTTCGTAATAACCAATAGGGATTCTATCAGCTCTTATCACAACCATTTCGTGATTATGATTGTAAAGAAGAGGATTGAAAGCTCCTGAATAATTGAGTTTCATGGTACGCTGATTAAAGTCTATTATTGCTCCCTCAATACCATCTTTTATTCTCATTTTTTCCTGATCCTGCCCCAGTGTATTTATTATTTTAGTTCGCAGATTTTCAAGGATTTTATCAGATCTGAATATCCTGTCATGCAGTACAATTTCATTAAGGAGAGTCATTCCGAGAATGCTCATTAGTGCGCCCGGAACACCATGTCCCGTACAATCCATAACAGCCAGAATAAAGTTGTCATCCATTTTATAATACCAGTAGAAATCACCGCTGAGGATATCTTTTGGAAGATACAGTATAAAGCTTTCAGGATAAGATCCGATTTTGGATAAGGATGTATTCAAAACTGCTTTTTGAATATTCCCTGCATATTCAATACTATCTCTGATATTTCTGTTCCGCAGCTCTATTTCATTAAGATATGATATTATTTTCTCTTTTGACTTTTTTATATGTACCTGAGTCCGGACCCGCGCAATTAGTTCACTTGGAATAAATGGTTTCGTAATATAATCGACTCCCCCAATCTCAAAACCCTTAATAATACTTTCAGAATCTGTTTTTGCAGTGATAAAAACTACAGGTACATCCTTATATACAGGATTTTCTTTAATAATAGAACAGACCTCAAATCCATCCATCCCGGGCATCATAATATCCAGCAGAACCAGATCAAAGCTTCTTTTATCAAGCCAGCTTAAAGCAGTCTTCCCATCCAATGCAAATTCTACATCCATCCTTTCTTTCTGCAATAGTCCTCCTAAAACCTGAAGATTTTTCGGATTATCATCAACAACAAGGATTGATGTGGAATTATTAACTTCAAAATGATTCATAACAAAAAGAACTGATTAGCAATAATAGAATCTCATGTCTTCAGTCTTAAGTATTCATTAAAAATTTAAGCTTCACCAGTGCTCCACCGTCAGGATGGTTATCAAGTATAATGTCTCCTCCGTGCGACTCCATAATCATTTTAACAATCGGCAATCCGATTCCTTTACTATTGTCTCTGAATTTATCAGCATAGGTAAACAATTCAGTCAGATGTTCTTTTGTCTCAGGGGTAAAACCGCTTCCCCGGTCACAAAGTTCAAAAACATTGAAATCATCAGCTAAATAAGTTCTTATTGTGACAGATCCTTTTTCAGGAGAGTAAAAGATTGAATTATCCAGAATATTAATGATTGATTTTTTTACCAGTTCTGTCTCGCCAAGAATAAAATCGTGCTTCAGGTCAAACTCCATGTTGACTTTTATTCCTTTTAACTTAATTTCTTCTTTTCTTTCATTCAATACCTCATTAAATAGTTTTGAAAGTGAAATACTTTCCTTCTTGATTTCTGCTTGTTTTGTTTTGAGCCTGGTTATCAGCAAGGCATCAAGTGAAAAGCGTTCAAGCCTTTTGACAGAAGTGTCAAGCATTCCGACCAGATTACTAATTTCACTGGTATTTATCGGTCCTTTGAGCAGTTCCAAGGGTCCTATAATTCCATTCAGAGGCGTCCGGATTTCGTGACTTATAAGACTTAAAAATTCCGTTTTCGCCATGTCCAGATCGATCAATTTGTTGTTAATTGCTTCAAGTTTATCATTTGCTTCTTTAAGCTGATTAGTTCTTTCAAGAACTCTTTCCTCAAGCGATCTGTTAAGATTTACAAGCTCTTCGAGTGTTTCTTTAAGTGTAATATGCGTTTTGACTCTTACAATAAGTTCCCTGCTGTCGAAAGGTTTTGTAATATAATCCTGGGCACCCAGTTCAAATCCCCTGAGAATGCTTTCCCTTTCAGTTTCGGCCGATAAAAATATTATGGGAACATTATTCATATCCTGATTTGAACGGATTTTCTTACAGACATCAAAACCTGACATTTCCGGCATATTAATATCAAGCAAAATTAAGTCGAACTGTTTTATATCAATCCATTCAAGGGCAGCGGGTCCATTGATCGCGAATTCAATATCATAATTCTGTTCCTGAAGCTGCTTACCCAGGATCTGCAGGTTCTGAGGATTATCGTCAACAATCAGAATGACAGGAACATGTGTGGGATTATTGTAAGTATCCATAATTATGTATTATAAAAAGGTTTTGAGATTTTCTATATGTGCAGAGTATTGTTTTAAAAGCATCAGTATTGCCTCAATGTTGAAGCTTTCTGCGGCAGTTTGTAATTCCTTTCCGTATTTAATTATCAACGCCGAATTATGATCTGTTCCAAGTTTAACCAGTTCTTCCCCGAATTTTTTTATTTCGCTGATAGGTTGTCTTAGTTCAAAGCTCTTCCAGGTTTTCGTGAATTCTGACTCAAGGGATCTTATCAGGCCCGGCAGATCTGCAATATCACTTCCATCATCTTTTGACTCCAGATCAGGCTTATCTTTCAGGACCTCCTTATATGGCAAATGATTTATTAATTCCAGGTAAAGCTCTGTAATGTTTAAAGGCTTTGTTAGCAATCCTGAAAATGGACTATTATGAATCCTTTCTTTCTGATCCTTCAAAACCGATGCTGAATATGCCAGTACCGGAATATCTTTAAGTTTTTTAATTGCTTTAAGCCTGTTTAATAGTTCAAAACCGTCCATATTCGGCATCCTGATATCAGTTATTATCAGATCCGGAATTATTTTTTTTGCCAGGTCAAAAGCTTTAAATCCTTCTTCAGCTTCTACAACTGTTATGTTTGTATTCTTCAGGGTATCTCTGATAAAGCTTATGTTATGTTCAACATCGTCGACAACAAGAATTGTCGCTGATTCAAATATTATATCGGAAGGGTCTATCTGAACAGTTATTTTAGAGCTTATAAAATCTCTTTTAAAAGCTATATCGGGTATCTTTATCGTGAAAGTGCTACCTTTTCCCATCTCAGATTTAAGACTTATGGTACCGTTCATAAGAGTGGTAAGCCGGCGGGTTATTGCAAGTCCCAGACCTGTTCCACCGATGTTTTTTTGGTCTCTGGCCTGGATAAAAGGATCAAAGATCTCTTCCATTATTTCTTTAGATATCCCAATACCGGTATCTTCAACTTCAATCAATAAATCTAAAAATTCTTCATTCTTTTCTTTTTTGTAAGAAACAACCTGTAAGTTCTCAGTATTTACTTTTAGCTTTACATAGCCCTGATTAGTAAATTTAATTGCGTTACCAATGAGGTTGAAAACTATCTGGCGAAGCCTGGGTTCATCAATATATATCCCGGCAGGGGTTCCCGATTTGATATCAACAATTAACTCTATTCCTTTTTCGGCGGCTTTTAACGCAAATATCCTTTCGAATTCTTTAAAGAAAAAATTTGAATCTACAAAGTCATATTGCAGTTCAAGTTTTCCGGATTCAATTTTTGATAGGTCGAGAATATCATTTATCAGTATTAAAAGACTGCGACCGCTCGATTCTATTGATTCAATATAATTCTTCTGAGTTTGTTCAGTAATCAAAGAGCTTAATAGTTCAGTATAACCCAGAACTGCATTCATCGGAGTACGTATCTCATGACTCATATTGGCAAGAAATTCACTTTTTGCTTTGTTTGCTTTTTCAGCTTCTTCAGTTGCTTTGTTCAGAGCAACCTCAATACGCTTACGATCTGTAATATCAAATAATGTAGAACGGCTCATCAAAAAATTCCCCTCCTGATCAAGAACTGAGGTTGCATTAAGTGAACCAAAAAAGGTTGTTCCGTCTTTACGTATGTATTCATATTCCACATTATTGGCAGCACCGCTCTTTATGAATTCCGGGAACACTTTTTTAAACAGTTCTTTGCTTTCCGGTGTAATAAAATCCGCTGTCCCCATCTTATTAATTACTTCCTCTCGAGTGTAGCCAAGCCATTTAAGTTCTGTATTGTTTATACGGATAATTATCCCGTCTTTATCAAGTGAATGATAGCCGCAGGGAGCATTATCATAAAGATCCTGTGTCTCCGCCATGGCAATTTTGAGCTTCTCGGTTCGTTCACTTACCAATTTCTCAAGATGTTTGCGATGCTCATTCAGTTCTTTCTCAATCTTTTTACGCTCGGTTATATCTGAACTGATACCTACAAGGGATTTTGGCTTGTTGGAATTATCATAAATAATTGTAGTAAAGAGCATTACCGGAAACTCGGAACCGTCTTTTTTCCTGTTCATCACCTCCCCCTGCCAGCCGCCTTTTAGGGTGGCCGAAAGTATATCCGCCACAAGCTCCGGTGGATTGTCATGTGAAACAATCATTTTAATGTTTTTACCAACCGCCTCTTCCTGTGTATATCCGAACACTTTCGACCATGCCTGGTTTACAAAAATTATATTATTCTCCAGGTCTGTAATACTCACAAATTCATTGATGTTTTTCAGTACCTGGGCAAGGAATGCGATCTCCTTTTCAGCTTCGTCCCTTTCTTGCTGACGCTTCAAAATCTGTGACAGAAAGTTATTAAACTGCTGGTACAGAATTCCCACTTCATCAGTTCCATATTGCTCAAGCCGGACAGTAAAATCCTGATTTTTCGAAATTGAAGCAGTTGTTTCTGCCAGCTTTAAAATGGGAGTTGTAATTAGTTTCCGTAATCTGGAGGCAAGAAAAAACGAGATAACAAGCATAAGAAAAAAGACGGATGACATTATTATCACGAGCTTTTGATTCTGTTCTCTCATCATGTTTGAATTTGCTTTAAGTACAAGTGTCCCTATATTACGGCCTTCAAAACTTACAGGTTCAGTTATATAAAAATAATTGTCCCTGAAAACAGCTTTTTTGCTTTCTGCCGGAATATCAGCCGAGTCTGTTTCAATTGAATCAGGGTAAACAGAAAAAACAGATCCATATTCGTCGAGGAGGTATCCTTCTTCTACAGATTCAACAAATTTCAAACGTGATAATGCCATGGATGCCTGCTGATTATCAGTAAAAACGAGAGGAACAATGCAGTAATCACCAACTAATTTTGCATTAAGGGATAATTGAGATTCAATTTCAGTTTTCAGCCTTTTAGTATCCCAGACTGAGATTAAAATAAAACCGACAGTAATCACTGTAAATGCTATAAATAAAATAATCAGCGTTATTTTATTCTTAATAGACAGATTCCTTATGAACTTCAGATTAATCATTTGATCCGATTATTACTGCGTAGCTTAATAATAAACTGTTTATTTTAAGACCGGATTTATCCAGGGACTGCCGGTTAATTTCATAGCGGACATAATTCCCTTCCAGGAACATGTTAATAATTACTCCCATTTCGCCAAAGTCTTTAGTATCGCTTATTGTCAATACAGGTTTACCTGTTGTATACTTAAGAATATTATCAAGATTGTTTTTTTCTGATCCGGAAATAAATAAGATCATGCAATTATCAATTTCATCAACTGAGGATATATAAGTTATCTTAACCGTATTGTTCTTTACTTTAGTCCGCATGAATAAATCTTCCAGATCAGAACCGAAAGTGTTCTTCCCTATCAGTGCTATCGTGAATGTATTTCTTGAATCACTGTTATTCGTTTCAGGCCATTGCACAAAGTGTGTGAATTTTTCGATATATCCGGCTTTAATCAGTGATTCTCTGGTCTGACCGAATGACTGCTTTTCACTCAATACTCCTGTCAGAATAAATATCAGGAAAACTATTTGTATAATATTATGAAAACGGGGGCTCCTCATTCTTTTCCAGATTATCATTTATTAATTTCGGATGAAATATTTATTACTTTTTCCAGTTAAAATTATAGGTTCCGGTTATTGAAAAAGTCCTTTGCGGCTGCCTGTATCGGCCATTAAAACGATTTGACGGGTGAAAGTACTCCTGGTTTAAAATATTATTTACCTTAAGCTGCAGGTTACAATTTCTCATACCCAGGTACGAAATGCACCCATGAAAAATCAATGCATCTTCAATTTTATCATTTCCGGTTGCCGGAATAATTTTCGGATTTTTCCTGTCACCAAGATAGTTTGCCCTGAGATTTATTATAAACTTTTGCCTGTATGTATAATTGATACCCGCATTAGCTGAATGCCTTGAGATTTCAGTGATAAATACATCATCTTGGTCGCGGGAATCGTTAAAAGTATAATTTGCATATAAATTCAAGTTACCGGTATGATAATTGCTGTAAAATTCAAAACCGGTAGTATTTAACTTGTCTTTATTTATCCACCTGTCAAGAGTAGCAGTAGTCTCCTTTGTCAGTTTGTCCCTGATGAAATTTAAATATACGGAACCTCCGATATTAAAGTTTTCTTTAATCATTAAAGAGAGACATAGCTCAATTGATCTCATCTTTTCGGATTTTAAGCTGCTATTGCCCGTGCCATAATTGTAATCCCATGGTTTGGGTGATCTGAATGCTGTGTTATACAGCGCTTTAGCTGTGAACTTGTCATAATTAAATACAAAACCCGTACGTGGGATGAACACCTGGCCATAATAGTTCGAAAAGTCGTGCCGGATTCCACCGATAAAATGGAGTTGTTTGAAAATTGTATAGTTCAACTGTGAATAATAGCTGAAAAGATAATTATTGATTATTGCAGGTTTTAAAGGAGTCGGGGGAATTTCATCCTGGGAATTACTGTATGTAATTGAAAATCCATCGGAAAGCCCCTCTGCTTCGCCAATTATCCCGCACATAATGCGGGTACGATCAGAAGGTTTATAATTAATCTGATTTTCAATACCGAATAATTGATTGGGCCGGTAATTGCCAATTTGTTGGCCGGAAGTTGTATCGGTAGCTTTAATAATTGCATTAATAGTATTGGATTTTACAGTTGAGTTCCGATAATATACTGTTGAGTTTAATGACCATTTTTCGCGGGTATTGTTCGTATATTTTACGAAAGCATTTAGAAACAGTATATCCCATAAAGTATTTCTATCCAGATATATATCGTCTACTGATTTAAAATTGGTTGTCCTTGAGGATTTTTTCTCCTGATAATCAAGACCGACAGTGAAGCTTTTAGTTTTTAGCCTGGCGGAAAAGGACATATCATTTTCAAAATTCTCCATATCATCGGTCCAGTTATTATCTCCATTAATTCCTGAAAGATTGGCTTTCCCTGTAGTTTTGTACTGACCGGAAAAGGAATAACCTATATCTTTCGAAGACTTATAATTACTCAAGTTAAAATCGAACATCCCGGTTTTAAAATTTCCGCCAAGTAAACTTACATGATCTGTTTTGCCTTCAGGCTTTTTAGTAATGATATTTACTATTCCTGAAAATGCGTTTGTACCATAAAGAGCCGACGCGGGACCATATACCACCTCTATCTGTTCAACATCCGACAGTATAAACTGGCTGCCGGCATAAAATCCTCCGGAATTTAACTCATTGATTTGAACTCCATCCACCATAAGCAATATAAGGTTATTCTGACTTGGTGCTCCTCTCAGGAATACATAACTATTGAAGCCGAGGATGTTCCTGAATTGAAAACCCGGAAGATCGGACAAAGCTTCTTCGAGTGTAAAATAAGCCCGGTCCCTGATCTGTTCGGCGGTGATCACATGAACGGTAGCAGGTACTTCTTTTATTGATTGCCGGGTTTTTGATGCTGAAATAACCTGGATATTCATCAAGTCATTAAGAGACATATTAAGAATATCTTCCGCTTTTAATGTGTCGGTTTCCTGGGCAAAAACAGTTGAAAATGAGATCACTCCGGTCAGAACAATAAGAAAAGTCTTTATCTTTTTCACATTTGTTGATTTGAATAAATTCTTTTATGGCATATAACAATTTTTGTTTATCAAATGGCTTGGATAAAAAGCCGTTACAATCTTCTTTCAGTACTCTGGACTTGTCATCAGCATATGCAGTCTGTACTATATCCGTTCATCACAGGCATCATGATATCCGAGATAACCAAAGCCGGTCTATTTTTTAAAATCTTTCATCAGACCGAAGCCCGGAGTCCGAAGATTGTTATAACTTCCGACTTCCGACTTCCGTCTTCCGTCTTCCGTCTTCCAAATTACAGTCTCAAGCCCACCACAGTAATATCATCAACCTGATCTCCATTACCTTTCCAGTTAATATAAGTATCCAGGAGCATTTCTTTCTGAACCTCCAAAGGATGCTTATGAATCTTTAACAGTACTTGTTTAAATTGATCCCGCAGGAATTTCTTATCTTCCTGTCCGCCAAATTGATCCGCATATCCGTCAGTAAAAAGATATATAAGATCATCCGGTCTTGTTTCTATTTTCTGACATGAAAAGTCAGACATTTTATCATGGTAAGACAAAGGCATTCTATCACCCTTAAGCTCTATGATTTCATTGTCACGTATGAGATACATAGGATTAAAAGCTCCCGAATAACACAGTGTTTTGTTATTAAGATCATAACTGATTATTGAACCATCCATACCATCTTTCACCTCGAGATATCTGCCTTCCTGGCCCAATGCCTGAACAATCTTTTCCCTTAGCCGGGTTAAAATCAGATGAGGTTCATCAATTTTTTCTCTTATCACCGTTTCATTTAACAGAGTGACACCTAAAATACTCATGAATGCGCCGGGAATACCATGGCCCGTGCAATCAAAAACACCGGCCAGCAATTTATTATCAATTTTGTGAAACCAATAGAAGTCTCCACTGACAATATCTTTGGGCAGGAGAATACAAAACTGATCAGTAAAAAAGGCTGATCCATTCAAAGATGCATTTAAAACCGCTGCCTGTATTGTATGAGCATATTGAATGCTATACTTTATAAGTTTATTCTTGTATTCGATCTCTTCCAGGTTCCTGGCAATTTCATCTCTGCTTTTTTTAATTTCGATTTGTGTTTTAACTCTGGCAATCAGCTCCTTCTGGTTGAAAGGTTTTGCAACATAATCAACTGCTCCAAGATCAAATCCATTTATAATGCTTTCCATATCTACTTTAGCTGTAAGAAATATTACTGGAATTTTTTGTTTTACAGGATCACTTTTAATTATTTTGCAGACTTTAAAACCGTCCATTCCAGGCATCATAATATCCAGAAGAACAAGATCAAATTCAGCCCGTTTAATCCAATCCAGCGCCGAAGTCCCATCTAATGCAAATTCAACTTTAAATCCTTCCTTTTGTAAATAGTTACCAAGTATTTGAAGATTTCTTGGATTATCATCAACAATTAATATCAGAGGTTTTGCCATCATTTGTTTCCTGTCAAATATTTTTTAACCGATAAGACCGAAGTCCGGAGACCGGAGTCCGAAGTTTGTTACTACTTCCGTCTTCCGTCTTCCGTCTTTTTTTCTACAATTTCTCCATTTTAGCGATTGAGTCTTTCATTCTTCTTATAATCTCTTTACATTGATACTGTATATTTGAATCGTTATTCTTCCCGATAAGTTTTTCAACCTCACTAACACATGTCCTTACTTCAAGATAAATATCTTTCAGCATAAAACTCTGATTTTTATCGAATTCTATCATTTTGGTATTAAGATCATTTGTCTCATTCCAGTCTGTTTTGTTCAAGCTAACCTTCAACCAGTTTTCGATTTTCTTTCCCAGCCATTCATTAATCTTTTCCAGTTTTTCAGTCTTCGATTTAAGATCCAACTGGGTCTTTACTCTTGCAAGCAGCTCTCTGGTATCAAATGGCTTTGTCACATAGTCCTGTGCGCCAACCTCAAATCCTTTTAAAATGCTTTCCCTTTCAGATTCAGCCGAAAGAAATATTATAGGTACCTCATTTATTCCCTTTTCTGAACGAATTTTTTTACATACCTCAAATCCGTTCATCCCGGGCATATTTAAATCAAGCAAAATCAAATCAAATTGCCGGATTTTTAACCATTCCAGAGCTGATTCTCCGTTAATAGCGAATTCGGTTTTATATTTTTCCTCCTGCAACAGTTTGCCTAAAACCTGGAGGTTATGGGGATTATCATCAACCAGGAGTATTACCGGCGTATACAGATATGCCTTTTGCATTATATAAATCTTATTTTCTTAATTTGTTTTTTAATAATCCAATTGTATCAGGGAATTTCCTTAAAAGATTTAGTATAGCTTCAATATTAAAATTATCGGCAGCGCTTACCAGTTCTTCCCCGTACCTGATAACAACTGATGAATTGTGATCTTTACCTGATCTTACTAATTGATTTCCAAAATCCAGGATTTCATCTATCGGTTGCCTGATTCCAAAAGTCATCCAGATATCTTTAAACCGTGTATCAAGGGAATTAATCAATCCGGGAAGATCAGATATTTCTTCATCCGGATTTATTTCTGATAAAGATTGTCCTGATTCAGGAGCTCTGATCGATTTATATGGCAGATTATTCATAAGCTCAATGTATAATTCCGTTACCTGGACCGGTTTTATCAATAAGCCGGTAAATTCGCTTTTACGGATCCTGTCTCTCTGGGCTTTCATGACTGAAGCAGAATAGGCGATCACGGGAATATGTTTCAGTCTTTTATTACTTTTCAGTTTTTTCAATAAGTCAAAACCGTTAAGAACCGGCATTCTTATATCGGTAATAATAAGATCCGGTACTATTCTTTTAGCAAGAGAAAATGCTTCCATACCATCTTCTGCTTCGACTATATTTATGTTTGTTTTACTCAGGGCATCAATCAGGTATTTCCGGTTATGTTGAACATCGTCGGCTATAATTATTGTTGTCTTTTCGAAAATGATATCCCCGGGATCAAGCTGAATTTCCTCGCTCCTTTTTTCGAAGTCCCTCAAATAAGAAACTCCAGGAATCTTAATTTTAAATGTGCTTCCTTTATGTAACTGAGAAGCAAGTTCAATGGTCCCATTCATTAGTTGTACGAGTCGTTGAGTAATTGTCAGCCCGAGACCTGTTCCTCCGTATTTTTTTACCTTCTGTCCCTGCCCTTGTACAAATGGATTAAATATCTCTTCCTGCATCTCTTTTGAAATTCCGATACCGGTATCAGTCACCTCAATTATAAGATCTATAAATTCCTCGGCTTTTCCTTTGGAATAATTGATGATTTGCGGATTTTCAGTATATACTTTTAATTTGATGCTTCCCTTTTCGGTGAATTTTGTTGCGTTCCCGATAAGATTAAGAATGATCTGACGTATCCGGGCATCATCGATATAGATACCTGCCGGTGTACCCGACGAAATATCCAGAATGAATCTCAGCCCCTTTTCAGATAATCTTAATGAAAAGATGCGTTCGAACTCTGAAAAGAAAGACTGTGAATTCACAAACTCAAACTGCAGCTCCAGTTTCCCTGCTTCAATTTTGGACAGATCGAGAATGTCGTTGATCAGGGTAAGGAGGCTTCTTCCGCTTGATTTTATTGATTCAAGATAGTCCCTCTGGGTTTTATCCTCAAGCATGAGACCCAACAGTTCGGCGTAGCCTAAAACCGCATTCATAGGAGTCCGGATCTCATGACTCATATTGGCAAGAAATTCACTTTTCGCTTTATTCGCCTCCTCTGCTTCTTTCTTTGCCTTACTAAGTTCTTCCGTCCGTTCATTTACCAATTCCTCGAGGTGATCACGATGTTTAAGCAATGCCTCTTCAGCCAGCTTACTTTCGGTTATGTCAAGAACCGTAAATGTTAATCCTTTTAATAGATCATTTTCATCCAGAGGGGTTGAACCTGAAATAATGTTCAATATTCTGCCATCCTTGCATTTTAACCTTGTTTCAACTGACCCTATACCTTTTTCGGCAATTTGCCTGTCTTTTTCAAGACCGACAAATTCAAATTCTTCATGTGTAGGATAGACCATTGCAGAACTTTTTCCAATCAGTTCCTTCCGGCTATATCCCGTCATTTTACAGAAAGTGTCATTTACTTCCATAAAGACCCGGTTAACAACCAGCCCGATACCAACAGGAGCAGTGCTGAAAATACTTTGAAGTTTCTCCTCGTTTCCCTTTAATAATAGTCCGGCAGCTCTCTTTTCGGTCAGTATCCGGTGTTGTTCCATAGCTTCTTTCACTGCAAATGGCAGTCTTGTCATATGCTCCTTTATAATATAATCATCGGCTCCGGCTTTTATACATTCAACAGCAGTCTCTTCATTTATCGACCCTGTACAAAGGATGAACGGGATTTCAGGATTGAACTCTTTTACTTCCTTAAGAGCTTGCAAACCATTAAATGCAGGCATCATATAATCCGAAATGACCAGATCAGGCTTGAACTCTTTAAGTGCTTTAAAAAGATCCACCCGGGTGCAAACCGTGGTGTATTCAAACTTTAATTTCTCCTTCCGCAGTTCCAGAACTGCAAGGTCGACATCCGTTGGCATATCTTCCACAAATAATATACGCATTATATCCAATCCCTTTTCCTTATTTATATGGATAATTGACAACAAGCCAGTAGTAGCCGAGTTTGCTTATTGCTGTCTTAAACTTTTCGAAATCGAGGGGTTTCAACACGTAGCTGTTTGCCCCCAGCCGGTATGCTTCCTTCACATCCGGTTCTTCGCTCGAGGATGTTACGACAACCACAGGAATTTTGGAAATGCGTTTGTCTCCCTTTATGGTTTTTAATACTTCCAGTCCACTGACTTTCGGAAGCTTCAGGTCGAGGAAAACAACTTTGGGCAGATTAGTTAAATCGCGTTTTGAATATTCCCCTTTACACAAAAGAAAATCAAGTGCTTTGGCTCCATCTTTTGCAATATAAAGATTGTTCGCCAGGTTGTTCTTCTTCAGTGCACGTACTGTCAATTCCGCATCGCGCGCATTGTCTTCAACAAGTAATATTTCGATTTCATTCATCTTATTTGATTTTTCGTTTCTTATGTTTTGGTAATGAAAAATAAAATATTGCCCCTTTATCGGGTTCACCGGCAGCCCAGACGCGGCCTCCATGCCGGCTGATAATTCGGTTTACGATGGCGAGACCAATACCTGTACCTTCAAAATCAGTGCTGTCATGCAACCTTTGAAATACGCAGAAAAGCTTGTCTGCATATTGCATGTCAAATCCCGACCCGTTGTCGGAGACAGAATATATGATTTCGTTTTTGCCTGCCTCGTAGTCTATAATAATTTCAGGATGATCTTTTTTAGAAGAGAACTTTATCGCGTTCAATATAAGGTTGGACCATACCTGCTTTATCAGTGAAGAATCGCCAAAGGCCCCGGGAATATCCCTGACAGTGAACGAAATATTTTCTCTTTTTTCAGGCAGGGAATATTCATAATAGATGGAATTAGCCATGGTTTTCATGTCAATGGTCGACATATGCAACTCGGTCCTGTTCAGGTGTGAGAATGCCAGCAGGTCTTCAATAAGCCGATTCATCTGTACTGCACTGCTTTTAATGACATCACATATACGTTGTCCTTCAGCGTCAATTTTGTTTTTATATTCCTCAATCAGGATACCGGTAAAACCGTCTATAGCCCTCAGGGGAGCTTTCAGATCGTGTGATACTGAATAGCTGAACGTTTCCAGTTCTTTATTTACAGCCTGCAATTGTGCAGTACGCTCTGCCACACGCTGTTCCAGTCCGGCAATGAGCCTTTGTATTTCTTCCTCCCCATGTTTGCGTTCGGTTATGTCGTTCCCTTGTGCAATCGTTGCGACCACAGTTTTATTATCTTTTTCAAGAATGTTAGCAGTATTGCACAGCAAAATTCTCGAATCTCCATCTTTCCTTTGTATCTCAATCTCAACAGTTTCCCAGCGTTCACCACTGATAGCTCTTTCTATAAGATCAAGCGAAGATTCAATTGTCTCTTTCGAGAAAAGAATATCGATCTTTTTACCTATAACTTCTTCCGTACAATAACCGCTTAAATGTTCAAATGCATGATTAAATTGGGTGATAAACATTGAAGTGTCCCAGACAATGATCGGTGCATTCGCGTGATTGAAGAGGTTCATCAGATATTCATTCGTTTCTCGTAGTTCCTCTTCTGCATACTTGAGCTCGGTGATGTCAATCACTATTACATGGCATTGTTCTCCATTTTCTGTAACGATGCCGGTAACATGAACATACTCTGTTAAGTTGCCATTAGTTAACAGGGTCACCTCACATGATTCTCTGGTTTTACTTTTAAATAACTTCTTGAGGAAGAGATTGAAGATTGGTTTTGTATCGTCGGAAACAAAAAAGCCAAATCGGCTATTTATTAACTGCGAACGTTCTTTGCCAAGCATTTGTGATCCGCAGAGGTTTAGCTCAATAATTTTACCTTCTCTGGATAGTGTAAAATAACCCGATGGTGCAAAATCGTATAATTCAGCATATTTCTCGGCAGCAACCTCTGTCTGCTCTTTTGCCACCATGAGTTCTTCGTTCTGCATTTCCAGCTCTATCTGATGTATCTCAAACTCGTGAATGAGTTTCAGCACTTCGGTTTCAGAAGGTTGCAAACCTGATTTTGACGGTTTCTTTTTCAGTAACTCTTCTGCCTTTTGGCGAAGCCTGGTAGCTTTTGATTTTTTACTGGCATTCTTCATAATTGTCTCCTGCCTTGAATTGTGTCACTTTTACTCTTGGTTAAGACGGGTGGTATTATAGACTATTCTTAGTTCTGCGAAGTTTCTCATTTGCTCTTTTCAGTTTTATTTCCAACTTTTTGGCTATGGTTATATCGGAAAATGTTATAACCAGCCCATCCATATTGTCGTCAAGAGTGCGGTAGGGCATTATCCTGACATTAAACCACCTTTCATCGTGTGTTGCAATTGCAGTTTCAACAGATATCAGGTTTTTGATCACTTGCCGGGCATGGCTTTCAATTTCGGGGTACTGTATATCGGTAGTCACGTCGGTAAAAGGCCTGCCAATATCCGTGTTACGCAGTTTAAATATTTTGGTTATCTGGTCGGTGAACCTGCGGATGTTCAACTCCTTGTCGAGGAAAAGGGTAGCAATCTCGGTACTATTGAGCAAGTTTTTCATGTCATCGTTCGCCCGTGCATAATCATTTACCTTACTTTGAAGTTCGATATTAACCGTTTGCAGCTCTTCGTTCAGGCTCTGCATCTCTTCCTTTGAGGTGGTGAGTTCCTCGTTGGTCGATTGCAGTTCCTCATTGGTTGATTGCAGCTCCTCGTTGGTCGATTTCAGCTCCTCCTGCGATGTCTGCATCTCTTCACGGGTGCTTTCCAGGTCTTCATAACTTCGTTGCAGTTCAATCTCTAATTCCTTCTGCCGTCCGGTTGAACTTTGTTTCCCTGTTTTTGGGTTCACTACATCATTTTTAACCGTAACCGGCACGTCGGCAAATATTACCATAAGCATACCTCTTATCAAATCGGGGGTTTCGATGCGTTGAACAGTAACATCCACTAGCTGAGTACTCCCGTTGGTTCTTACTTTAATATTGTGTACTATCACTGTGTCAAAGCTTTGCATTGCTTTCCGGAAGGCGCCCGGCAGCGCCTGGCGCAATCCTTCGCGCGCCATCGCATGAATGTTCCAGTTTGCTTTACCTGCAGCAGGTTCAAGATATTTCCCTGTATGGCCTGTGATGTAAAGTATGTCGCCTGTGCCGTTTACCAGCACACTGGCAGGAGTAAAGCGTTGAAGTAAAATCTTATCTGCGAGGGTCTGGATGTTTTCAATAACTTCAGGTAGTATCTTTTTTTCAGTTTTCTCTGCTTTATTGTGGGAAAAGGAGCTTGGAAAATCAATGAGTTCAGGCGTCGGAACTGTTACGGAGCGTTTGAAAATTTTCAATTTGGCATTAAGCTCTTTAAACCCCTCTTTTTTGGCTCCAAGTGTTTCGGAAGTGCCAAGTAACATTATTCCACCCGGATTAATGCTGTAATAGAAAAGTGCTAAAAGTTTTTTCTGCAATTCGGGCTCCATGTATATCAGCATATTGCGACACGAAAGAAAATCGAGCCTGGTAAAGGGTGGGTCTTTAATCACATTCTGAGGAGCAAACACCACCATTTCGCGTATGTCGGCATTAATGCGGTAGCCTTCATTTCCGACAGAAAAAAACCGGTTGATCCGTTCGGGAGATACATCGGCAGTAATGTTTTTAGAGAAAACACCTTTGCGGGCTTTATCAATGGCATCATTATCGAGATCGGTGGCAAATATCTGCAAATTCAGGTTTTTGTGCATTTTAACCTCTTCCAGTGCCTCTTTAAAAACAATGGCTAATGAATAGGCTTCTTCCCCGGTTGAGCAGCCCGGCACCCAGGCGCGTAGCGCATGTCCGTCGGGCGATTCTTTAATCAGTTCAGGAAGAACACTTTCTCGGAGGATTTTCCACACTGCAGTATCGCGGAAAAAGCTGGTAACGCCAATCAGCAACTCTTTGAAAAGTATTTCGACCTCTTTAGAGTTTTCCTGCAAAAAGCGGACATAGTTGTTTATTTTACTTATTTGGTGAACTCCCTTGCGCCTTTCGATTCGGCGAAACAAGGTGTTTTTCTTATATAAAGAAAAGTCATGACCTGATTGTTCGCGGAGCAGGATGACAATTTTTTCGAGGTTGCTTTTGTTTTTACTCTCTATTTCGGAATCTGTTTTAACTGCCGGAAAAAACTTAAGGTAAGCGATCAGTTTGGCGGGTAATTCCCCGGCGGGAGCCACAATATCAGCAATTACGGCTTCGATGGCGCTGCTGGGCATGCTATCGAATTTGGCCGAAGCAGGATCCTGTACCAGTACAACGCCGTTTTTTTCTTTAATGGCTTTGAGTCCCAGGCTGCCATCGGAGCCCATGCCCGAAAGGATAATGCCGATGCTTTTTTCCTGCATGTCGTCGGCCAATGAACGGAAGAAATTATCAATAGGTAAACGCAGGCCGCGTGATTCAACAGGATCGAATAAATATAACGCGCCATTCAGCAACGACATGCTCTTGTTGGGTGGTATCACATATACATAGTTTGGCTTCACTTTAAGCCGGTCGGTTGCCTGTAACACCTTCATGTGGGTAATTCGTT
>Ga0315541_1001559_pt1 | contig 20911 bp, 16 predicted proteins | sample SalMarSW160190MG_FD_203095 | JGI IMG/M metagenome (GOLD analysis project Ga0315541, IMG submission 203095) | Salt marsh sediment microbial communities from the Plum Island Ecosystem LTER, Massachusetts, United States - Salt Marsh Sediment SW1601-190 ...
AGGTATCAAGAGAAAAAAAGAGAAAAGAAAAAAATAGTAGCTAATAAGATTTAAGCCTCTTTTAGAGGCTTCTTAAAGCCACCTGCTTAGCGGGTGGGTTGTTTACTAGGAATGCTGGCAATGTATATAGCGGTACATATTTATCGGTGGAAATGAGACCTTACTGTGAACCACTCAATTGTTTCTGGGCGGTTTTTTATTTCCTAAACATATTCTAAGATCCGTCCATTCAAGGGAGCTAAGAAAAATTGTCTTATGGGTGGTTTTAAAGAAGATAATAATAGGTAGTAAGAAATTTTAGTTAATTGATTATAACTTTTTAATTTTTAACCTATGTTAATTACTTCTTCTAATTTTTGATAAATCTTTTCAGTTTCATCACTTATACAAAAGTTGCGAAAGTCGTCTACTAGCCTCCACCATTTATAGATAAATATCAGCCCTTTAGCTTTCGCTGATGGGCTTTTTTATTTTCTATAAATTATTACAAAAAAAGAAGGGTTTTTAAATAGATTTATAGTACAAAGAAAAAAAGTATATTAAAAAAATTTAATCAGCATATTTTTCATATAAGCAGAGCATATATAATATAATATACTAAAATAAAATGTTGTAGTTCAGTCGAGTTCGATGATAGAAAATGTAGCTTTGGACTATACAATAATAAAAAATAAATTTTAGATTAAATTTTACTCCAAAGGCAAAAAAAGTGATAAGATAATATTATGAAAGAAAAAATTAAGAAAAATATTTTAGAAAAAGTTATACCTAAATTTAAATCCCCTCTTAATATGAAAAGAATTGGGATAGATATTGGTTCTGATAATTTGAAGGCAGTTGTGATAGATGGAAAAAATACAACCTTTTATCAAAAAAAGATAAATGGAAAGCCGAATTGTGCCTTAAAAGAAATATTAGAAGAGATTCCAGAAAAGTATGGAAATGAAGCTAAAGTTGCTATAACTGGTGTTAATTCTTTTTCTTTTTCAGATATTCTGAAAAAAATAAATGAACCAACTGCAATTAAAGAGGGCATTTCATCTCTTGATTTAGGCATTAAGAAAAAGGAAAAACTTGTAGTAATTGATGCTGGAGCATCAAGCCTAGAATATTTTGAATTTGAAAGACATAATGGAAAATTATTTTTAGAAAATTATAATTTAGAAGATAAGTGTGGTGGTGGCTCAGGTTTATTGCTTGATCATATGGCTAAAAGATTTAACTATGTTTCAATAGAGGAATTCTCTAATGTTGCTAATCAAACTGAAAAAACCGTACAGCTCTCTGCAAAATGTGGTGTTTTCCGAGAATCTGATGTTGTGCATCTGCAACAAAAGGGAACATCAAAAGAGGTATTGGCTGCCTCACTTTATAGAGCCTCTGCAAATAGTCTTAAAAAAATTCTATCAAATGGTATAGTGTCTGAAGGGAAGATTGTTCTTATAGGTGGTCTCTCACGTAGTAAAGCCTTTGTTAAACATCTAATAGATGTTTGCAAAATCTCACCTAACAGAATTATTACATTAAAACAAGGATTACACATAGGTGCAATTGGTGCAGCACTCTATGGTCAGAAAGTTCATTTAAATAATATAATAAAAGAAATAGAACAAAAATTAACCAAACCCTTTAGCTATGAATCACAGGGTCCTCTAATCCTCAAAAAATCCATAATTATGAAACCAAAAGAAGACTGGCCTTATGGTGCAGTTGTTGCTTTAGCTGGCTTAGGAATTGACATAGGTTCTGTTAGTACAAAGGCTGCATTAATAGCAAAAATTAATGGTAAGTTTAGATTGCTTGCTTATCACTACAGGAGAACAGAGATAGACCCTGTTGGGGCTGCAATAGATGCTATAAACAAAGTATATAATCAGGTTATAGAAAGGGGCTATAAAATTGAGAAAGTTGTTGCAGGAACAACTGGAAGCGGAAGGCAGCTTACTGGTTTTATAGTTGGAGCTTCCAAAGAACATATTGTTGATGAAATCACTGCACAGGCTGCAGGCATAACAACAGTCTATCCTCAAAAAGAGTTTAGTATTATTGAGTTTGGTGGTCAGGATTCAAAATTTATTAATATCAGCCAAGGGGTGGTTGTTGGTTTTGAAATGAATAATGCATGTGCTGCTGGAACAGGAGCATTGCTTGAAAAATATGCCATGCGTAGGGGCATTAAAATAGAAGATTTTGGGGATATTGCATTAAAAGCAAAGAAACCTCCTGATATAGACAGCACTTGTGCGGTTTTGTCAGAGCAATCAATAATAAAATATGAGCAAAACAATGTATCTTTAGAGGATTTATGTGCTGCCCTTACATTGGCAACTGCAAGAAACTATTTATCAAAAGTCGTTAGAGGCAAAGAGATAAAAGAAAAAATTGTTTTCCAGGGTGCAACTGCATTTAATCTTGGACAGGTTGCTGCCCTTGAAACTGTTCTTGGAAGAGGAATAGTTGTTCCTCCTTGGCCGCATATAACCGGAGCAATAGGTGCAGCAAAATATGCATATGATACCTATAATTTAGGTAGTTTTAGGGAATTTAAAAAAATATCAAATCTAAAATACAGTGTAGGGCCTTTTGAATGTACAAATAAAAAGTGTGGAAATGACTGCAACATAATAATGGCTAAAATTGGAGATGAAGAGTTTTATATAGGTGACAGATGCCAGAGATATAGTGCAAAAAAAGATGAGAAAAAAATGAAGCCACCCAATTTATTTAAAGGAAGGCAGAAAATAATGGAGGATGCATGCAAATGAAAGTTGGAATTCCAAGGGGCTTATTATTTAATGATTTCTCGCCCTTGTTTATTCCTTTTTTTAAGTATTTAGGAATAAAAACTGTTGTTTCAGATGAAACTAGTAGGAAGATAATAAATCGTGGTTTAGAGATAGTACCAGCAGAATATTGTTTTCCAACAAAGGTTGCCTATGGTCATGTTGACAATCTACTAAAAAAACTAAAAAAAGATGATTTTATTTTTATTCCCCATATTGCAAATACTGGAAAGCCAATTGGCAACTATAAATATTGTGTTACATGTCCATGGACACAATCTGCACCAGATCTCATGAAATCTGCACCAAAGCTTATTGAAGAAGGCCTTAACTTGGAAAAGCTTATTTCTCCTTCACTGTTTTTTGATTGGGGATTAAATCATATTGAGAATCAGATGAAGAAAGCTGTAGCAAAGATGGGTCATAGCACAAAAAATGTTAGGGCTGCGCTTCAAGAGGGATTAATAAATAAAGAAAGGTTTGATAAGAAAATTGAGGAAAAAACAAAAGAAGTCTTTGATTCTATTAAAAAATATAAAAAAAACGAACCTGCTTTTTTGGTGATGGCAAGACCATACACAGCTTATGACTCAAATGTTAATAATGATGTTGTCAATAAAATTTTAGATGCTGGTTATCTGGCAATACCTCTTGAACTTGCTCCCATAGGATCAATAGATATTTCTACACAAATGCCAAAAATGTACTGGATACAGGGCCAAAAGAAGCTGGCTGCAATAGAATTATTAAACAAAAATAGGAATTTATTTGGAATTGATATAACCTATTTTGCCTGCGGTCCCGATACCCAGATAAACCAGCAAATGCTATGCAGAGCACAAAAGCCATTTTTAACAATTGAAATGGATGAGCATACTGGAGATGCTGGAATTGATACTAGATTACAGGCATTCTTTAATACTGTTAAATCTTACTTAGGGATAGAAGCAAAGCAGACCAGCAAGGTTTTTAGTGTTAAACTAAAAGGTCTTGATGAGATTAAAGACAAAAAAACTCTTGTTTTTCCTCCAATGTCAAAACATAATTATGCAATGTCTGCTGTTTTTAATGCTTATAAAATTCAATCAAGGGTTTTAGAGGTAAGCCCTGATGAAACCCTGGGAAGAGCGAGAAGCTATACATCCGGCTTAGTATGCACGCCCTATCTACATACTACAGAGGCTATGCTTAATTTTATACAAAAACCAGGTTTTGACCAGGAGAAATTTGCCTTTTTTCAGGCAACAACTGATTGTGGCCCATGTAGACTAGGGCAGTATGCTAGTCTAGAATCTCTTTTATTCCAGAAAAATGGAATAGATGTTGATATAATAACAGGTGGTGAACTAGGAAGTGAGTTCAATCTTGGCATACCCTTAGCAATCAAGGTCTGGCCTGGTATTACTGCAGTTGACCAGCTTGAAAAAATGAGAATGCACACAAGGTCCTATGAGGTTAATAAAGGAACCTCAGATCAGATTTATGAGAAATATCTGAAAAGGCTTCTTGATTATTTAGCAGATCCAAAAACTAATCTTGGAAAAATGAAAACCTATTTAACTATTGGGAAGGCATTTTTTTCTAATTTATTTAATGGAAAATTATCTCCTATTGAGGAAATCTTAAAAAAAGCTCAAGAGGAATTTTCTCAAGTCAAAAGAAGTGATGAAGAAAGACCAAAGATAGGTATAGTTGGCGAGTTCTATGTAAGACTTCATGAGCCAGCAAACCAAAGAATTATAAGAAAACTTGAGGAAAAGGGAGCAGAAATTTGGTTAGCTCCAGCAACAGAATATCTGGTTTATTCTTATCATCTTAGTTCTGTTATTGCAAGAGAAAAATTCAGCTTAAATAGAAAAAAAGAGGATTTAAGGGAATGGTTTACAAAATCAATATTATACAGAGTTATGATTGGTTATGAGCATAAGTTGTTTAAGGCAACCTTACCATATATGCAAGGCTTTGACGATATACATGCAAAAGAAATAGTTTCAAATGGCGAGAAATATATTAGACATTATATTGGCGGAGAGGCCATAGTAAGTATGGGAAAGGCGGTAGATTATGCCAAAAGAGGTTTGGATGGCATTATCAGTGTCATTCCATTTAACTGCATGCCGGGACTGACTGTAGCTGGTTTTATCCCTAAATTCAGAAAAGATAATAATAACATTCCATTTGTGTCAATAGAGTATGATGGTTTTCAGGACAGTACAAGAGAAATTAGAATAGATACCTTTATTGCACAAGTAAAAGAGAGATATAAGAATAAAAAAGATAAATCAATCTCAAAATAAGACAAGGGGAATAAAACAAGGGGACGTTTCCTAAACCAAAAAGTGAAGAAGAAAAAAGTTTATAGGATGATATAGAGGAATAAGATGAAAAAAAAGGTTGAAGAATTTGTTGATAAAAAGATAGACAAAGGAATATATTCCGGGTGTCAGGTATTAATAGGCCGTCAAGGAGATGTAGTGCTAAATTTGTCTCTTGGTTCTAAGGCGAAGGGTTTAGCAAGTCAGGCAGACAAAGTGAATGAAAATACGCTTTTCAATATAGAATCAATAACTAAAGTAATGGTAACCCTTCCCTTAACATTTAAATTGGTTGAAGAAGGCAGGATAACTCTTGATGATAGAGTAGTAAATTATATTCCTGAATTTGCAACTAATAAAGAAAAAGAAAAAGTTACCATAAGAGATCTTCTGAATTTTACCGGAGGAATTCCTTTGGATGACCCTGTATGCTCTGAAGAAGCTGCATCAAAGGGAGACTTAAAAAAAGCCTGGAATTTGCATTATACTCAAGAATTGGCCTATCAACCGGGAACTAAAGTTTTTTATAGTGATGTTTCTTGCCGAATTTTAGGAAAATTATTGGAGCGGGTTATGGAAAAATCTTTGTCTTTAGCTGCTAAAGAATGGATTTTTGATCCATTAAGGATGAAAAACACTATGTTTAATCCTCAGGATAAAGAAAATTGTGCAGCTACCGGAAAATCAGACGATGGACGTCTATTAAGAGGAGAACTTGCCCAGGATTTAGAACATTATTTAGGCGAAGTACTCGGTTCTGACGGGCTTTTTTCTACAGCTAAAGATATGTTTGTATTTTCTCAAATGATTTTGAATAAGGGTATTTACCAGGGTCAAAGAATATTAGGGGAGATTACTGTAAATAAAATGACTGAGGGGGTGACCAATTCTGGTGTGTATGAATCTCCTTCTTCCTATCTTCACTATATCTTAAGTGGCCCCAAGACTTGGTTTTGGGAATACGCCTTTTCTCCTCACTCTTTTTTTGGAGATTTGGTATCTAAAAAAGCTATAGGAAAAATGGGAGGTGCAGGAACTTTTCTTTTAATTGATCCTGAATATGACCTTATTATTGTTTATCTTACTAACTACGGGCAACCTGAGCGTACTTTAGAAGGAGAAGAAGGTTGGAATAAATTCCAAAAAGATATTAATGTAATGGGATTATGTAATATCGTTTTGGGAAATATAAAATAATTAAATAGGGCACATCCCATTTTTTAAAATATGATTTAAGAACATAAAAAGGGCAGACTAAAGAAGATAACGTTCTTCATAGCTTGCCCTTTTTTATTGTATTTTTATCTCTATTCAATTTTCCCCAACATAAATAAAAATCATTTAACGGGGTGAACCCAACTCCACCTTCATCCCGGCTAATTCTTTCTGCACCTCTGCAAAACGCAGAGAATAATATTCCCGATTCTGCTGATTTAGATTTGAAATAAATTTCTAAGATATAATTTAAAAGTAGAGTATTTTTTTCCAAAAAGAAGGATTTTTAAAACTTATGTCGTATATAAAAAAATAATACAAGAAAGGCGTCTCGCCCGTCTACCCTACTATGCTAAATTTAGATGAAAAGAGAAAATTTACGTTAACCACTATAAATAAGAGCAAGGAGGAATATTTTATGAACGAACCTTTAATACAAGTCAGAGACTTTCGTAAAATCTACGGCGATCTCGTTGCCGTGGATGGTATCAGCTTTGAGGTGCAGCGTGGCGAAATCTTTGGCCTTTTAGGACCTAACGGAGCGGGGAAGACCAGCACACTGGAGAGTCTGGAAGGGCTGCGCGCTCCCGATGGCGGGTCATTGCAACTAATGGACGTCGACCCAGCTCATCAGCCGCGCAAACTGCGTAACCTGATCGGCGTGCAGTTACAGACCTCAGGCCTGCCAGATAGTATTAACCTTGACGAAGCGATGAAGTTCTTTTGTGCCTACCACGGTGTAGTCCCGCGCTATGACTTGCTAGACCGTTTTGGCCTGAAAGAGAAGAAGAGAACACAGTATTATCAGCTATCTGCCGGTCAACAGCGACGCTTGGGGCTGGCTCTGGCGGTAGCTCACAATCCCCCCGTGCTCTTTCTGGATGAGCCTACTGCCGGTCTCGATGTTGCCTCGCGTATCGAACTACACAATCTGATGCGCGAACTGCAAGCTGCGGGTACTACCATCATCCTTGCCACGCACGATATGGCAGAAGCAAATGAAATGGCAAGTCGTCTGGCGATTTTATTGCACGGCAAGATCGCCGCCACGGGTACCCCGCTTGAGCTAACCGCAACCGGATCGGGTTTTACCAAAGTCTCCGTTCGCACAAAAGGCTCCAGCCTGTCTGATCCTGACCTCAACTTCCCTGCTGTGAGTAAGCACATATCCAAAGATGAGTATGTCATTTACTACAGTACCGATATCGGCCCTACAGTTTCGGCTATTATCACCCACGTCAAAGTCCAAGAAGACACGCTGGTTGATTTGCGTGTAGAGCGGCCTTCTCTGGAAGATCGTTTTTTGGAAATCACAACCACAGGGGGTGTCCAATGAATGCTTTTATAAATCACTTCTCATTCGAGTTCCGTACCGGGATCCGTAATAAGACATTACTTTTAATGAACTACCTGTTTCCCCTGGGTTTTTACGCTATGATGGGACTGCTTATGACCGGAATCAATTCTACTTTTCGTGAGACAATGATTCCGACGATGACTGTCTTTGCCGTCCTGGCAGCTACAATACTGGGATTGCCCGACCTATTAGTGACAGCCCGCGAAGCCGGCATTTTTCGCAGCTATAAAATCAATGGTGTGCCGGCCTTCTCGATCCTGGTCATCCCGGCACTAACTACCATTTTGCATACGGCAGTGGTAACTATCATCATTACTGCCACGGCTCCCCTGTTTTTTGATGCGCCACTACCTGTTAATTGGCTTGGCTTCATCGTGACATTCCTTCTGATGGCCTTTGCCTGTGCCGGGTTCAGTGTGCTGATCGGCGTGGTTTCGTCCAGTTCGCGTATGACGGTGCTGTGGTCGCAGTTGATTTTTGTGCCTTCGATGATTTTGAGTGGAATGATGCTGCCCTATAGTATGTTGCCTGAGGCAATGGGTAAAATCGCCCAGCTCTTGCCAGCTACTCATGCTATGAACGCCTTTCGAGGGTTGGCTCTGGATTTGACTGCCGATTTTAATCCAATAGGGTCACTCATCATCCTGCTGGCGAGCGGAGTATTGGCATTTGGACTGGCCATCTATCTCTTCAATTGGGACAGGCGTAACTCAACACAGCGTGGGCATCCCCTGATGGCATTGCTGGTTTTACTGCCATACGTTATTGGTATACTCCTGCTATCGTGACAAAGAAACAGGAAAAGCAGATAAACGATATTATTTGAACAATCAAGCACTTTGGTATTTTACTTACAGTAGTCACAGCCCTGTGATATAATTATAAAAGAACTCCTTTAACGTTTTTAAATTATATGATAATAATTATGAATAATATCGATAACTAAAGAAAGGAAACAATAATGTCAGAAAAAAATGAAATAGTAATCTATACCACTCCAGAAGGAAAAGAAACTTTTGAAGTTAATCTAAAAAAAGATACCGGTTAGCTCAATTTAAATCAGATAAGCAAATTATTTAAAAGAGATAAATCGGTTATTTTAAGACATATTAAAAATATATTTGATACTGAGGAATTGGATAGAAAATCAGTTGTTGCAAAATTTGCAACAACTGCCACTGATGGGAAAGTATATCAAGTAGATTATCATAATCTTGACCTAATCATCTCCGTGGGTTACCGTGTTAATTCCAAACGTGGCACCCAATTTCGCATCCGGGCTACCAATGTCTTAAAAGAACATCTTATTAAAGGATACACCATAAATGAAAAAAGGATACGCGAGGACCGGGCGAAATTAAAAGAATTCCAAAAAACCTCAAGAATTATGGAAAGACTCCTGCAGAATAAAGCCTTAGATTCAACCGAAGCTACCGGATTATTAAAAGTGATTCTTGATTACCAAAAAGCCCTGCATTTACTTGATGAATATGATTTCCAAAAATTAGAGATAAAAAAAGTTACTACTCAGGAGAAATTTAGAATTAGCTACCAAAGAGCCCGCCAGGAATTAGGCCGACTGAAAGCTCATTACCCATCAACTTTATTTGGCTTGGAAAAAGACCAATCTTTCTCCGGCTCCATCGGAGCAATATATCAAACTTTTAATGGAAAAGACCTCTATCCCAGCATCGAGGAAAAAGCCGCTCATCTCTTATACTTTGTGGTTAAGAATCATTCTTTTATAGATGGAAATAAACGAATTGCCGCATCCCTCTTCCTCTGGTTTTTAAGTGAGAATGGTATTTTATATAATGAAGACGGCAGTAAGCGTATTGCCGATAACGCCCTGGTGGCATTAACCTTATTAACTGCTGAAAACAGAGCAGAAGAAAAAGATACGATGGCCAAAGTAGTTGTAAATTTAATTAATCAAAACAATTGAAAAGTAATAGAATGAAGAGTCGGATTCATCTGATCCGCTCTGTCCTTGCGAGCTTTCGAAGAAAGCGCGGCAATCTCTACCAATCACGTAAGACAGGCGTCCCGCCTGTCTACGAAAAAGGTATTGATTTATTATACCCGCAATAATTTAGATACAAGATGCATCGTACCCATAATAACTTACCAGCATCTTACAAATTAGCGAACCTTTGAAACCCTTTATTTACAAGGCCTTCAGGCCCCCTTCAGGAATGCCCTTTTAACGCACGTAGAGTGCCTTTAAACGTGCCTCATTTTTCGAAAAATTGGCAATTACGACCCCCATTTTTTGCCTATTTCTACCTTCTTAAAATCTTAAAACCCTTATAAATAGCCACTTTCAGTTTTTAAAAGAGTGAAATTTTAGTCAAAAAAGTGCGATTTTTGAGGGGTAAAGTACCTATTTTTTAAAATTTTACGTTTAAAGGTGCTTAGAGTGGTTATTCGCTGAAACCCTTATTTCATAAGGCTTTCAGGAAGCTATTTTTCCACAGATTTTACACACTTTCCCCTCTGTCATTCCCGCGCACGCGGGAATCCATCTTCTCTGTTATTGCGAAAGATACGGCATAAGTAAAGTAGATAAATATATATAGAATTAGAGGATTATCAGTTTTTATAGGAAAAAATGGTAAGGCTTTAAAACGTAGAAAATATAAGGGTTTCTGCGTTTTTTTGTTATATGGAATGTTTATAGTGGTTCTAAAATATGGAGAAAATGAGGTAAAAAATGGCTAAAAAACCTATTTTTAGCAGGCTGAGACCCTTGCAATATAAGGGTTTCAGAGAAATATCGTCGTAGCTGCGTTTCTTGAGGTTGCCTAAGGTGATTGTTCATATTTTTGAAATAGTCGCTTAAGATAGCTTAAAATGGCTTATTTTGGATGTGGGCTGAAAGCCTTATTATATAAGGGTTTCAGTGAGGTGTGGTTGTCAGAACAACCGTCCCCCTGACAATTGTTTGTAAGTAAATATTGTTAGTTTTAATCCCTCTGTCATTCCCGCGTACGCGAGAATCTATCTCTCTTTCTGTCATTGCGAGGCCTGGTTTACCAGGGCGTGGCAATCTCATCTTTCCTTCTTTTTTCTAAAAACTTGCAACTTGTGCCTTGCAACTCGCATCTTGTAAAAAACTTTTCTTCCAAAAAAGAAGGACTTTTGATAAATAATGTAGTATATACCTATTAGATAATATGCCCCCAAGTCTATGCTAATATAATAACATATAGACCAAGGAGGTAATATGACATGACAATAATTATTAGTAATCACTTGCTAAAGTCACCAGAGGGCTTTTTTAAACGAGATATCATAGATGGGTATGGATTATCAAGAGTTGAAGCCGATGTGCTCTGGGACTATGTAAATAATTTTGTAAAAGAACATTATCTTGCTTGTAGATTTGACAATCAGATCATATTCTATGCTGTCTCAACGGCTGAACCGGCGGGAAAGCCGATTAAAAACATAAATACGGGGTCAGATCTTGAAATATAACATATATGACCCTTCTTCATTTTTCAGCCCAGAATATTGACAGGCTTGTTTCTTTTTACCGTGCTTCTTTAAAAACAGGGAAAATATTCGCCATTGATTTTTATACTGCCAATATTCTTGCTTGCCTAAAAGATTATGCCATGATTCCTTATCCTTCTGAAAATTATGCAAACATCAGAGTTTTCTTTCCTTATTGGTTGTGCAGGAGAATAACACAACAAGGTGAACAAGAATTAATGTATAGGTATAAAAGTTATAAGATTACCAGGAAAGAGATTTCTGATAGGAGCGGAGAAATAATGATGATGGTCAGGCCATCGATGTTGAAAGACTTTAAATCAATTAAAAACATTGAAGGGGCTACATTTATTTATTCGTTATGGGAAGGGTATTTACAGGATGATTCCATGCAGAAGATGATGAAATTTATAAAGAAAAAGAATATGGTATTTTACCAAGTTCATACCAGCGGGCATGTCGAGATTGATACCTTGAAAGAAGTGGTGAAAAAATTAAAGCCGGGGAAAATAATCCCGATTCATACTTTTTATCCTGATAAATATAGTGGTTTGTTTAGCCGGAAGATAGAACAGGTTTCAGATGGAGAGGTTTTTGGGGTGTAAAGTGAATTTATTTTATTGATATTTAAATAGGTACGGTTGTCTCCTGTCACAGATTTGATAAATTCCCCTAAAAAAGAGGAATTTTGAAACTTTTATCGTATATATAAATATACAAGGATAGCTAAAGTATTTGGATAATTCAGTTTTAAGAGTGACTAAACCATAGCAAGAAATATCCGCAATGCTGCGAATATTATACTATTTTGGCAGGATAAAGGTAGTTACGACTCTGTCAGTAATTAGATAACATCATGCCAAAAATTTTATAAGGAGGGAAAAACAAAAATGAATAAAATTTTTGAAGAAATATTCAATTATGTGAAAGATTTGGAGATAATTGATACACATGAGCACCTTCCAGCTTTTGAAAACGAGAGAGAAAAAGATACAGATGTTTTAAAAGAATATTTAACACATTACTTTAACAGAGATTTAATTTCTGCTGGATTAAGTATCGATGATTACCAAAAAGTGCTTAATAATAAAGTTTCTTTAATAAAACGGTGGAAGTTGGTTGAACCATATTGGGAAGTTGCAAGAAATACTGGATACGGAAGAGCTTTAGATGTTTCTGTTAAAGCTTTATATGGGGTTGAGAAAATACACAGATCGACTATTGAGCATCTAAACAAGGCATTTCTGGACTCTCTGAAGCCTGGACATTTCAAAAAGATTCTAAAAGAAAAATCAAAAATAAAAGTAAGTTTATTAGACAGTAATTTGGAATGTGACAAATCCTTTTTCAGAAGTGTATATCGTTTGGATAATTTTATTTATCCTAATACTGGTGATGATATAGAACGGATTGAAAAAGAGTTCGCAATTAAAATTTGTTCTTTTGGGAATTGGTTAGAAGTCTGCGAAATAATGTTGGACAAAGCTTTAAGTCTAGGGGCTGTAGCATTGAAAAGTGGTTTGGCGTATCGACGCACATTAAAATATGAAAGAGTTAGTAAAAATGAAGCTGAAAACGGATTTAATGAGATATTTAAAGTTAAACATTCCCCGGATTGGGCAAATCAGGTGTTTATGGTTGGTAAGAAATTTCAAGATTATATGATGCATTTCGTTCTAGGACTAGCAAATAAGAGAAATCTTACTTTTCAGTTTCACACAGGAATACAGGAGGGAAATGGAAATATAATTTATAATAGTGACCCTTCTTTGTTGTCAAATTTATTTTTGGAATATCCAAATGTAGATTTTGATATTTTTCATATTGGGTATCCATACCAACAAGTTTTGTCAGTATTGGCTAAGACATTTCCTAATGTATATATAGATATGTGCTGGGCACATATAATATCTCCAACAGCATGTATAAATGCTTTAATTGAATGGATAGACTCAGTTCCAATAAATAAGATTAGTGCATTTGGTGGGGATTATTGTTTTATTGATGGAGTGTATGGCCATCAATACTTAGCAAGAATTAATGTAAGTAAATCATTAGCAAGAAAAGTTGAAGATGGCGTTTTTGATATTGAAAAAGCAAAAGAAATTTCAATGATGCTTTTTTATAATAATCCATTTAAAATATTTAAATTGAAGGGTAAGATATAATGATAATTATTTTTGGATGACATTATCTAACAAAGCATTTACGGGTTCGTTTCACTCTACCTAACTTGCTTTGCAAGTTCGTAAATTCTCAGACGTTATATGATAGTGCCAGCTAGATTTTATATACGGCTATTATTTATTAAAAGAAGCTGAAAAATACTTGAAAGGGATAATTAAATATGAAACTTACAATTGCCACTTGCCAATTTCCGATTAGTGTGGATATAAAGAAAAATTATGATTACATTGTTAAGCAAGTCAAAGAAGCTAAACGTAAGAATGCGCATGTTGTTCATTTTCCAGAAACATGTCTTTCGGGATATGCAGGGACAGACTTTGCATCATATGATGATTATGATTGGGACACGCTTTTGCACTATGCTAAAAAAGTATTGGATTTAGCAAAAGAACAAGATGTTTGGATTGTATTGGGTTCAACTCACAAACTAAGTAATAGCAATAAACCACACAATAGCCTATATATTATAAATAATAAAGGTAAAATTATTGATAGGTATGATAAAAGGTTTTGTGCAGGTGACGCTCAAAGCAATACCGGTGATTTAGCACATTATACCCCCGGCAATCATTTTGTTGTATTTGAAATAAAGGGCATTAAATGTGGAACACTCGTTTGTCATGAGTATAGGTATCCTGAATTGTATCGAGAATACAAAAAAAGAGAGGTACAGCTTATTTTTCATTCCTACCATACAGGAAATATCAATAAGCAACGTTATAAAGAAATGCAAGATTATGTAGGTGGAGAACTATGGAATTTCAACAATGGCTCTACTCTTCCTGAAATAACTATGCCTGCTGCAATGTACATGGCAGCAGCAAACAATTATATGTGGATAAGCTGTCCGACTTCATGCGCAAAACAAAGCTGTTGGTCAAGTTTTTTTGTTCGCCCTGATGGTGTCATCACAGGTAAGCTGAAAAAGAATATCACAGGAGTTTTAATCTCTGAAATAGATACTGAAACTGAATACTATGATTCCACTATTGCTTGGCGAAAACGAGCAATGGAAGGCATTTTCCACAGTGGAATGATTGTTGAAGATGAGCGTTCTGATACAAGGACAAAGTTATGAGCATAAATAAGATGTCATAATCAGTATTTAACTGTCCCTAATCCATATAATCAAAATTCTAGGAAACAAGTTAAATAAATAAGGACAACAGGTCCCATATTCTTAAAATTTTTCTAAAAAAGAGGATTTTTAAAACTTATATAGTATATACAATAAAAGTTGTGAACCCCAAAAATTGCAAAAATTGTTCTACCATTTATCTATTAATGAGGTTTTCAAAATGAAGATGATTAAATTAGAAAAAATATTCGTAAATCCCAGCACACGCGCCCGCAATATAAAGGTTATTGAACGATTATTTAATAAAAATAGGACAAACACCTATTTTCATCATGGATATCACTTCTGCGAAGAACTATAATCTATAGAATAAATAAGGACAAACTCTATTTTAATTATTAGGGAGGGAATAAGATGAAAATCGGAATGATGTGTCTTTGGAATGCTGCTAATGGTCCTTCCATTCATGCGGAATTGTTGGGTCGAGCCTGGGTGAAATTAGGCCACCAACTTAGAATATTTTCTGCCCGGAAACATCCTGATGCCCGTCCAACCTTTCAAGAAGATGAGGATTTTGTAATCAGACATTTTAGGGTTGATGAAGTCATACCATTTACTCGGGCGACTTCCTTTGATCCTTCTCCGCTTTTAAATGAAGAATATGAAATCTTTGTCGCTCAAAATGTAGAGAGATTACCTGCTGAAAAACTACTTGAGGTCTTTCCCCAGATTAAGAAAAAAGCAATAACTGTTCAGGTCGTCCATGAGGGTAAAGCCCCGGAGGATCCCCTTTATTATCAATTTGACTGGGATGCTATTGTCTGTTTTGACCAGCGATATAAAGATTATCTGGTCAAATCTTTTCCTGCTGAAAGGATTCATATGATATCTTATCCTTATCATCCTCTCAAGCTGGGGAATAAAAAAGAAGCCAGAAGAAAGTTAAGATTGCCCCAGGATGAAAAGATTGTATTCTCATTTGGCTTCAGGTCAAAAGATGTTATATCTGCTTTACCTTATCTAAATGAATTAACCCAAGTATATCCTCTTCGATATGTAGTTATTGCTAATCCCGAAAGTGAACTGGATGAACTGTACAAGGCGAAGAAGAAATACAATTTTATAGACCTTAAAGTAAAGGCACTCCCTTTAGATGAGTTATATGACTATCTGTATGCTTCAGATGTGTTACTCATTAACAGGGAGGAGTCCTCCCAAAAGTATCCAGCAGTGGTGTCCAGTTCGGTCTGCCAACTTTTAGGTTCTGGCTGTCCCATATTGTTTCATCAGTCAAACTATGTAGAGTTACACGGAAATGAAATTATAAAATATCGCGACTTCGAAGATATGAAAACTAAACTTACTGAGCTATTCCAGGGTAAATTATTCAACCTTACTAGAATAGAGGATTTTTTAAAGAATTATGAAGCGGAAAGAATTGCCGAGAGATTTATAAAATTGTTTGAGAAGTTAATGGAGGCTCGAGAAAGGAGGAGAAGATGATATCCTTGTTTAATCAAACTATTCAAAAATTAGGTGATGGTGAAATCATTTTGCTGGACTCCGGAGATGCTATCTTCAAGATGGATTCTTTTAGAGACAATCCTATTGTAAAACCTCAAGACCTGGGGCTTATCTGGGATGAAGATGGTAAGCTAAAAATCGGGGCTGTTTTTAATGGGGGAGCTGAAATCTTCCAGGATAAAGTCATTTTATTACCAAGATGCCACCAAGGATATCGGAAAGGTAAATTCTTTGATAAAAAACTCGGTATAGAGCGCTCTTACCTGGAAAATTATATTTCCGAGGTATTGCCTTTGGTGAGTGATGACGGAATTAATTTCACTCGATTTCAAAATGTGGTAATCCGGGGCGATGGTACTGACCACCAGGACTTTACTTATGGAATAGAGGACTTAAGGATTATTAAATATGACCATAGATTTTTATTAGTCGGGTGTGGCAAAATTAAACCTCCCTTCAAAGGCGAGAATGCCGACCGAATTGCTATTTACTCCACAGAAGATTTCGTAAACATTTCTTATCATGGCCTGGTGGAATCATTTGATTCGCGTAATGCCATCCCTTTCTCTGAACCGATAAATGATCGCCACTATATACTTTTGCGTTTCCATCCTAATATTCACCTGGCTTGTCTTGAAGCTGGTATAGAACAATTATTAAATCCTTCTAAATACAAAAAAGAATGGGGAAAGATCTATAAGCAACGTCAGCAGAACCTTCTTTTAAAGGCGGGCTATTTACCCCATGAAGAGGAGAAAATCGGTCCCAGCACTCCTCTAATCAAGACTAACAAAGGTTGGTTGCTTATCTATCATAGTGTTGGTGAGATAGAGGGGGATATTTGCAAAGAGTATGGATTATCTGAAAAGATTAAAAGGGGATACTCAATATGTGCTGCCCTGTTAGACCTGGAAAATCCAGAGAAAGTTCTTTGCCGAACCAGACATCCAATTTACATTCCTTCAGCTCCTTACGAATTGTACGGTAATGAGCAATATCCGGTAGATGTGCCAGCCGTGGTTTTTCTGGTAGGGGCAATCGTGAGAAAAGATAAGCTTATTCTCTATGCCGGGGCAGGGGATAAATACATCATCCTCCTAAGCTGCAACCTTAACAATTTAGTTAATTATCTATGTAAATCTTGTCAGGGAACGGTTGAACCAGCTTAATAATTCTGAATGGATTATACGGGGTCAAAGGATTATATGGGGTCAAGTCTTGCAATATAACAAAGGTTATACCATATTAGTAACATGACCAGACCACCTCTTAAGGAGATCTTTAAAATACAAAGACAAGAAGTCAAAAGATCAAGCAATGTATGAGGCTCACCTACAGTATGGCTATACCTTAAAAGATATAGCAGAATTTATTGGTGTGCATTATACTACAGTGAGCAGAGTGATTAAAAAAATCGAGCGGGAAGATGAAAAGTGATATTGCAAGACCTGACCTGACCTGACCCCTTAATATTGCATTTGATAAAAAAAATAGCAATTAAAATTTTTGAGTAAATCTGGATTTGACGTTAAAATGATTTGTAGGGGGTAAAAATATGTCAAAGAAATATATTCTAATATTACTATTTATATTTTTTTTGAGTTTAATTATTTTGAATACCGGCGTTACTACCGTCTATGCAACAATTTATAGAATAATAGATACAGAAGGGAATACTATTCGGGTAACTACCGAACCACAGATGAAGAAATCAGAGGAAGAAGCAGGTTGTACCCTTAGCCCTATACAACCTGACATTGTATCACCCATATCTAAGGATATCTCCCAGGTCAAAGGAATAGTGTTTGAAGACCACAATGCAAATGGGATACAGGATATAGGAGAAATGGGCTTACCTGACATACTTGTTTCTAATGGATTAACAATTACTGTTACTGACGAGAGTGGATGCTATCTACTTCCGAGGGAAGGTCATTTTGTTTTTATAACTACACCTTCTGATTACACCCCGACCGCCTCCTGGTATAAAAATTTAGGGGAGACTGATTGCCATTTTGGTTTAAGATTTGCACCTGATAAAGATTCAAAGCAATTTACTTTTGTTCAAATAACAGATATCCATTTAGATGCTATTGAGGAGCATAGGAGCTTTTTTGAGAAAGCTATAAGAGAGATTAATAAAATAAATCCTGCCTTTGTAATTGCTACAGGTGATTTATTATTGGAGGCTGAAAGAGTGACGATATCACAAGCTAAGGAGTGGTATGATATTTATTCCGGTTTAATCAGCACTTTTAATATACCTGTATTTAATATGGTGGGAAATCATGATGTTGTAGGTATACATTATAAGAAGGATATTAGCACCGAGCCGGGATATAATAAGGAAATGTATCGAGATTACTTTGGACCTACTTATTATTCTTTTGATTGGAGTTCATACCACTGCATCGTCTTAGATCCAAATGAATTTTTAGATGGTAATCAATTTTATAGGATACCAGATTATCAAGTTGAATGGCTGCGAAAGGATTTATCTTATAGACAAGGGAAGCCACTATTAGTATTTTTTCATGAGCCAACTATAACCTGGGAAGACCGTACAGAGGTTCTAAATCTGCTCAACCAACATACGACGAAAATGTTTTCAGGACATTGGCATATGGATGCATTGATAGATAGCCAGGGCATCCCGGAACAGGTTACCGGTGCTCTGTGTGGGGAGTGGTGGCGTGGTGACTGTATGGATGGAAGCCCTTGTGGCTATCGCCTTATTCAGGTAGATGAGGAAAATATTTTTAGCTTTTATAAAGGGGTTGGTATAGAAAGGCAGATAAATATTACCTCACCGGAACCTTTAATATCTGGAGAGACAATAGTAACAGCCCAGGTCTATACTGAATATCCTCCTCTTCAAGAAGTAAGATATCAGATTGACCAGGGTGATGTTATTCCGATGAAGATTGAAAAAGGTGGTCTTTGGGATGTAACTACCGCTATATGGGATACAACTTCACTAGAAGAGGGCTATCATACTATAACTATAAAGGCAAGAGACCAAGAAGAGCTCTTCTCACAACAGATCGAAGTAAAAGTCAGCCAAAGTGAGATAATGCCTTTAAGTGAACTGATTTCTCATTTTGAGACTTATCAGGGACACTTAATGAATGTGCAAGGCAGGATAAGTTTTTCATTAAAAAGTGAAAATAATACTTCGGAAAAGAAGGGTATCCTTGTGATAAAAGATGAAAAAGGTGCTGCCGTAATATTGATAGGGGAATATAATGCCCTACCTCTACCTGCTTTTGAGCGTAACGACTTAATAACAGCGACAGTTATTCCCATTGAATATCTTTGGAAAAGTATTGAAACAAAGTATAGACTTATGATTGCACTTTACACCTTTCGATTACCAAAAAGATTTATAATATGGGAAGGATTAAAACCAGAGGGAGTATACCTATTGTGTCTGATTAAATGTGATATGTAAGATAAAATAAAATATGATAAGAGATGGTTGTTTCTGCTCATATTCAGTAATTCGGTAACTTTTTAGTATAATTATAAAAAGTTTATCTTATAATACACAAAAAACCTTACCTTTGGGAAACTTAAATTGGAAAAAAATAAGATGAAAAAAGTTTATAAAATACTGGCCAGCCTACTTACCATAATATTTTACTGTGTAATTTTCCCTTTATTTATGCTTTGGTTTTCCTTTAAGGTACAAATCGGAAGATTAAATATCCCAAATTTACTTGCTTATGGAATAGGATTTATTGTGGTAGTGTACGGTTTATATTGGTATATAGGAGCTGGTATAGCTCAACATAAATCTGGAGTAAAAATTTCTCGAAACTATAAGTCTGCTTCTTTCCTTTCTCGTTTATTCCAATTAAACCCTCCAGATAAACTGATTACTACTGGAATTTATGCTAAAAGCAGAAATCCCATGTTTTTTGGATATACTTTTATATTGATAGGAATGGGTGTATTACTTCGTTCAATTTCTATCCTGGTTATTTTTGTTCCCGCTTTTATAGTCTTTGACCTTATATGGATTAAATTAGAAGAAAAAAATATTAGGGAAAAATTTGGCAATAAGTACGCAAATTATCAGAATAGTACACCTTTCTTTATTCCTAATCATTTCTTTTAAAAAGTAAGACAAGGGGACGTTTCATTTGTCTTATTTAAATTAAAAAGAATTTGGAGGTGCAGAAATGAAATTTTTAAAGTATTTTTTGATAATAGTCGGATTGGTCGTTATAGCATTGGGGGCTTTTATCGGATTTGTTATATTAACAGACTACAATCCTCCGGAAACAGAGAAGATTATTGTTGAACAGAATAGCGGTATTATGATGAGAGGTGATGAGGATTTTACAGTCACAACTTTTAACATAGGCTATTGTGGATTGGATGAGAATCAAGACTTTTTCATGGATGGTGGGGAAAAGAGTAAGTCTGAGAGCTATGAAAAAACCATGGAAAATTATAATGCCATAGCGAATTTTTTAATCGAAGTTAAGTCTGATTTCTATTTTTTATAAGAGGTCGATGTAAAATCAAAAAGAAGCTATAATGTTAACCAGGTTCAATTGTTTAATGAGTTGTTGAATGCCTATAGTTCATCTTTTGCCCTGAATTATGTGGCTAAATGGGTGCCGATGCCCATTTTTGACCAGATGGGTTATGTGAAATCAGGGATAGTCACCTATAGCAAATATTTGACCGAGAGTTCTATTAGATGTAGTTTGCCCATAGAGGAAAAGGGGATAGTGAGATATTTTGATTTAGATAGGGCCATGATTGAGACGCTTATACCACTGGAGAATGGGAAAAATCTTTATCTCGTAAATATTCATCTTTCAGCATATGATGAGGGTGGAGTAATTAAGAAGAAGCAGATGAATTATATCATAAATTATGTAAATCGAGTTTACAATGAAGATAATTATATGGTTATTGGCGGCGATTGGAATCAACTTTT
>Ga0315541_1001561_pt1 | contig 20899 bp, 14 predicted proteins | sample SalMarSW160190MG_FD_203095 | JGI IMG/M metagenome (GOLD analysis project Ga0315541, IMG submission 203095) | Salt marsh sediment microbial communities from the Plum Island Ecosystem LTER, Massachusetts, United States - Salt Marsh Sediment SW1601-190 ...
CCGTTTCATTGTCACGAATTTCGCCTATCATTATTACATCCGGGTCCTGCCTCAGTAAGCTCCTCAACGCCGAGGCAAAAGTGAGCCCGATTTTTTCGTTCGTCTGAACCTGATTGCAAAAATCCAGTTCGTATTCCACCGGGTCTTCGACCGTGGAGATGTTTAATTTATCACCGTCCATTTGCGACATGGCTGAGTAAAGCGTGGTACTTTTTCCGGAGCCGGTCGGGCCTGTCACTAATAAAATTCCATGCGGCAGAGCAATCTGTCGGCTGAAATCCTCACACGCCTTAGGTTCCATACCTAACTGCTCAAGGCCTTGCATAATCGATTTTCTGTCCAGCACCCGGATAACCACCTTTTCTCCACAATTAGTCAGCAGCGTGGAAATACGCAGGTCAATTGTTCCGCCGCCCACGGAGACCTTAATTTTTCCATCCTGCGGCAGCCGTCTTTCGGAAATATCAAGGTTAGCCATAATCTTAATCCGCGAGACAACCGCAGGGTGCATCTTTAACGGCGCCTGCATAGCCTCAAACAGCATCCCATCTATGCGGTATCTTACACTGGCAAACTTTTCCTTAGGCTCAATATGTATGTCGCTGGCCCCCTCATGCACCGCATTGCTGATTAAATAATTAACGAGTTGAATAACAGGTGACTGTCCCGCCATCTTTTCCAGGTCTTGAAACTCTTCTTTTTGGTCCTGAACAATCTCCACTTCTGTCATGTCGCTGATGATGTTATCAAGACTATAGCCGGCCATCGAATCGGCTGTGCTGTCTGCCTCGAACGAATCGCATACAGCCTGAACGTCCTCTGGGCTGCAGACCACAACCTGTAGGTGCATCTTTGTCTGCCTTCCGACCTGCTCAAAGGCAAAAACATTTTCCGGCTTACTTGTCGCAACAACGAGAGAATCTTTCTCCATTGCGATCGGCACAATATTGTTTCTTTTCATAAAACTAATATCGAGATTCTCACAAACCTGGCCCCTCGGGCTCTCGACCGATTTTTGCACATCTTGTGGTGTGATGTGCCGAAATTCCAGGCCGCACAGCTTAGCCTTAGCCATCAGGATATCATTGGTGCTGACCAGCCCCTCACTCGTTAGCCTCTCTACGGCATCGCAATTCGGTTCTGTCCCGCAATGTCCGGACTGGTTCCGCAGGCTTTCGTGCTGTTGGGCTGTAATCTTGCCCATCTCCAGCAAGATATCGACTACGTCCTGCACATGCGATTCGCCTTCTTGCGGAGAATAAAGGTCACTTAGGCCGTTTATCGAACCCGCCTTTGGCGGGCTGGATTCCGTACCGCTGTTAGCTTCCATATTTTCCTGTAAATCCACCCCTGTGAGGGCAGGTCCAGAGGATAACTCTTTCTCCGGCTCTGATGAATCGCCGTCTTTTTTGGATAAAAAGGGTAGTTTCATTCAGATAACTTCAATACGATTTTCTGTTCGTCACTATGGTTTGACTGTATCGCCGAAGGCATAGTATCAACCTCGGCGTCCCACCATTTTAGCTTAACGAAATTATCACCGATCCGGACGACCCTAAAACCGTTTATCAAATCCCCTTCATAGAGGATTTTGTCATCGATCATACAGCAGGCGCTCTGCTCAGCTTGCATCTTTATAATGCTCTTCAGTTGCATTTGCTTTGCTTTTTGTCTTATCTGCTGCTGTCTGAACATCTCGGCATTAATTTCGCTGACACTATCTTCCGGTTCAGCGTTAATTGTTCCGCTTAACGGATTCAAAAACAGCTCAAGCTCAAACGGATTTTTTGTGAGCTCGTTGACCTGTACCTGTAGCACACTCGAAAACTCATAAAATTTCTTAACGATCTTGTCCATTCGGCCAAACATTTCTGAGTTAGCGCCGGTGAGCTGGGCGATAGCAACCTCAATCTGTGTTTGGTCTTTGTCGTTCGCAGATGCCAATGCTGTCTGTGGAGTGCTCTTTCTTATCATAAACCAGAGGCATAAGAGTCCTATGCAAAATAGAGCAGCAACCAACATGGTGCTCTTGCGGACATTCTTACCCTTAGCTGCTACGGTTAGATATTCCTGATTTTGTGCTTCTTTAGACGTTCCGGAGCCGGCTCCTTCAGGCTGCATTTGTGGGTCAGCGGGCGTCGGTGTGTGCATTATAGAAGCATCGCCCTTTTCACGTAAAAAAGATAGCATAATCAAACTCCATCATAGTTGGTTATTAGTTATTGGTTATCAAATAACCATTTAACCAGTCCCTTGGGGACCAGTTACCAGTTACCATTTACCATTTAACCAATTACCGTTTAACTGGTTTTGTGCTGAAAAAATATACTCACAATAAAGTCGGCTGTCACTTGGCCCTCGGCTTGTTTTTTCTTATTCAATTGGAGCTGGCGAATCTTCGTTATTCGCGGCAGCTTTTCAAGCTCTAAAAGGAACGAGTAAAACGAATTAAAATTCCCTTCCAATTCCATTTTTAGCGGCTGTTCCACGTAGCCACCGTTATCTTTTGTATCGAGCGTTCTAATTGTCTTGGGCTGTAAGCCCCTTTTCTGAGCGATTACAGTGACATCGTGAAGCACCCTGTCAATTTCGCTCGATGGAGGCAGTCTGCTCTCGAAAAACTTGATTGCCTCCTCCACCTGCGTAAGCTTGCTTGAGAGGCTGTTCTTTGCAGCCGTTTTGACATTTTGTAGCTCCTGCAATTTGGCCTTTTTCTCATCCCTTTGTTGCCTTTTTTCCGCTAAATACTTGTTGGCTGGCTTAATCATATATTGGTAACCAACAATAATTGTGCCTGTCAGCAAAATAAAAAACACAGCCTTTCTAAAACCGCTTGTCATGTTTTTGACCTCATTTTATTTGTTGGTAACTGGCGATTGGTAATTGGTTATTAAATAACCATTTAACCGGTTACCAGTTACCATTTAACCAATTAAAAGCCACGTGATGTATTTTCACGCTCAGTTCGAATCCCATCTATGACCTCCTCAGAGAGATGAATATCACTTCTAAGCATAGCTTTCAGCTTGAATTGTCTGAACGATGTTTGCTCTATTTTGTGCTCTTTTGATTCCACAAGAGCAACGTTGCGCAGCAAACTGGAGCTACTGAGGCGTTCGATATATTCTGCGACCTGAAGGTCGCTTGGAGCTATGCCGCCGATATCTATATGTGTTTCGGACCCGCCAAGGCGGGCTAAGCCTGTTTGCTGAGCCTGCCTTTGGTGGGTCTTATTTGCCTGAGCTGCCTGGTATTTATTTTTCGGTGGTGGAAAGTTAGTTTGCTTAACCTCTTTTTGCACCATATACAGCCGTAACAACGAGACCCCTGCCGGCAGGTTGTTTGTTAATGACGCCAGCAAAACACTCCTCGGCACCGGTTCAAACAATTGAGTGGTTGTAAGTGCTGTTTTCATCATCTCCTTTTGCTTGGCTTGCAGCTTGCTAAGTTTCTTTAGATCTTCTTGCTCCTGGGCCATCTTCGCATCTATACGCGCGACCTCATGGCGAAGGACACTCTGTCGTATCTTGATGGAGACAAATAATCCTCCCAACGCTGTCATCACCACTGCAAGCAGGATAAGACACATCAGATTTGTTCTTTGTGATTCGCTGCTCTGAACGTAATCATCCGGCACAAAGTTTATATTGAGCATTTTATTAATCCCATTAGGATAATTGGTAATTGGTTATTGAGTTACCATTTAACCAATTGACAAGCTAAGGCCAAAGGCGGTAGCCCAGCTTGCGTTACAATTTCTTCTGTCTATCTCCGAACGGTAAGGGTCAGATATTTTCACTGCGGCTAAACAATCCCCAATTTGAGCCTGGATATTCATTTGCCTTGCTATTGTTTTGCAGATACCCGTATCGACTGCAGGGCCACAAAGAAAAATCAGCCGTTCTATTTGAGCACCCGGATGCATGGATGCGAACCGGCTTCTACAGGTATTCAGCTCGAACACCAATCTTGTCACCGCCTTTTCATCGTCAAGCTGCTTTACTCCCATTAGTATCGAACAGGCAAAAAGCAGCCTGTTATGACGACAAATAGCAAGATTCATATAGCTTGTTCCTATATCCAGGAGCATCACAACGGCTTGGAGATCGGCTTTGCGCCTGCCGAAGAATCTTGCATAGCAGTTTGTAAGCGCCACAGGCCAGGCGCCCATAGACTTAACCGTCAAGCCTGCCTTTTCATATATTGCCAGGTGTCTGTTAATAATTTTACGCTCAGTTGCCATAACCAGAACGCTATCCTGTCCTATAGTGACGTACTGCAACATTGCATCATCAGGTTCAAAGGGCAGTTTCTGTTTTATTTTTGAAAAGACAGTCTCTGACATCTTATCATCATTATTAGTCCTTGCTCTTTGGTTTCGATTTTGTAACTTCTCAAGAAGCGCCGGTTCCATTGTTACGTGCTCGACGAACACTTCACCCGCAGGCACTGCCGCTATGACGCTTTTGCCATAAAATCTATGGTCTGCCGTTGCCTGCCGTATGGCCTCAACGGCCCATTTCTGCCAGGCGACGCTGCCGGCTTCGATACCTTCAGGACGACTTTCATTTCTGCCGGCAAGCAAGCACACGCCCTTTTCAGTATTTGTAAGCTGAGCTAAATACAGGTTGTCGTCACCGATGTCCACACCGATGGATCCCGTCTTGAGATGTGGACTAAGCCATCCCTGCACAGCATGGCTTACGCCATTACGACAGGTTGAAAGATATGCCCTGTTTTTCAAAAACCAAACCATGCTAATTTTGCTCGCAGAAGCACATATCGTAGTCTGCCATGGCGGACAGGCACGTAACTGTTGTATTAATTTAATCCGCCTCGGCGGATCAGCCTTTGTGCATAGAGGCTTCCGCCTGTTGTCATATCGTCTTTCCAAGCTTATAGTGGTATTGAATCACCTAGATGCGCTCATCTGGAGATAAGTTTGTTTCCATCTAAAATATATGAAATAAGATGCCAGCCGGCCAAACACTGGTCCGCCGAGGCGGATTAGAACATTACTTCACGGCCCGCCTTTGGCGGGCTGAAAGCTCACTGGGCTTCCGATAAAATGCTTAGATTGAGAAGTTAGATTGGTTTTTGGTACACGTTTGAGACTAATCTTTACTGCTTTTTAATCAAAAATATTTCAATAAAAATAATTTTAAAAAATTGTAACCGTTCACGGGGCAAATGTGGCATTTTATGTCATTGCGAGGTCTGCCTTTGGCGGACCGTGGCAATCTCAATCGTTACATTTTAGATTGCTTCGTCGTAAAACTCCTCGCAATGACCCCAAAAACGCGACTTATACCCCGTGAACGTTTACGAAAAATTGAATTGTGCCTAAGAGTTTCTACTGCTCTGTTGAAAAGATACCAGGTCATTTCGACCGAAGCCCCCATTTATACTTTCGCCCGCTGCCCCGCCTTGCGTCGTAAGACGCAGGGGCAAGCAGAAAGCACGGGGGCGAAGTGGAGAAATCTATTCAAAAAACAGATTTCTCGACTCGCCTCTCGGCTCGCTCGAAATGACATTCTGAACTCTTTTCAACGGAGCACAATTACCAATTACCAATCACCAATTACCATGCTCTGTTTAAAAGCCTCACCGTCATTTCGACCGAAGCCCCCATTTATACTTTCGCCCGCTGCCCCGCCTTGCGTCGTAAGACGCAGGGGCAAGCAGAAAGCACGGGGGCGAAGTGGAGAAATCTACTAAAAAACAGATTTCTCGACTCGCCTTTCGGCTCGCTCGGAATGACATTCTGAACTCTTTTTAACAGAGCAAGCCTATAATAAAACCTTTTTATCGTCACCCCGAGCGAAGCCGAGGGGTCAACTAAAAAGCTATTTTATCAGATTCCTCGACCCACCTTCGGCGGGCTCGAAATGACAGTTATGGCGTTTTCAACGGAGCAAGTGTCTAACAAAATGGTATATGCTATGTAACTGTCATTCCCGCGGAAGCGGGAATCCATTCTTTTGTGTTTTTTCCGGACTCCCGCCCCCGCCTGCGCGGGGGTGACAACCCTGCGCGGGAGTAACAAACATCAAATCGTAATATTTATTTTGTTAGAGCCTTGCTCTGTTGAAGACATTAGGCCTGGGTTCGTCATTGCGAGCGAAGCGAAGCCGCTGGGATGGCTTGCGCCACAATCTCAAATGAAACGATGGCTTTTTTCGCCCACCAGGCAGGAGATTGCCACGGCCCTACGGGCCTCGCAATGACTTTTGCAGAGGTTCTCAACAGAGCATTAGAGCCTCTAAGCAAAGCGAAAGTAAACCGTAGAGGCTTTTTTTAAGATAGGCAGGAAAAAAGAAGTTTATAGGCTGTTATGAGCTTGTCTTATGCTCGTATTTGTAGATTCATTCAGGTCTTTATTCAGCCTTGAGCCGACGTTTCATTAGCTCGTCGATTGCCTTGCGGACGGGCTTATCCTCAAACAGAACTTCATAGACTGCTTGTGTAATCGGCATCTCAACATCGTATTTAGCAGCCAAAGCAACGACCGATTTGCACGTGGCGACGCCTTCAACGACCGATTCGGTCGCACTTTGCGCCTGCTGGAGAGTTTGACCTTTGCCAATCCTTTCGCCGAGCGAGCGGTTTCTGCCCTTTGGTGAAATGCAGGTCGTCACCAGGTCGCCGAGGCCGGCTAATCCGGCGAAGGTCGCAGACCTGGCTCCCATCGCAACGCCTAACCGAGAAATTTCAGCAAGTCCCCTGGTCAGAAGAGCAGCCTTTGCGTTATCGCCGGCCCCTACGCCGTCTATAATCCCCGCTGCTATAGCGATGATATTTTTGCAGGCAGCAGCTAATTCAACGCCGACGATATCAGTATTGGTATAAACGCGCAGCCAGGGACAGTTGAATGTGTATTGAATGCGTTTGGCCAATTCCTCATCTGCTGCTGCCGCGCAGGCGGTCGCTGGAAGCCTTCTGGCCAGCTCATCCGCAATGGTCGGCCCACTGAGCACAGCATATCTCGTCGCTCGTTTTTCAAGCAGAACATCGTCTATTATCTGAGTCGGACGCAAAAGCGTATCATTCTCGATACCCTTGGCGACCGAGATAATAGCAACAGCGCTGGGAACGTAGTCCTTCAGCCTGCTCCAAATCCGACGCATAAATTGACACGGCACAGCAGAAATGATTAAGTCGGCGCCGGCCATTATGCGCGCGTCCTCAGGTTCGAATATAAGAGCATCGGGTAGCTTGTAGCCTGGCAGAAATTTTTTATTTTCTCGGCTCTGTGCAATCTCAGCCAACTGCCGGCGGTCATAACCCCACATCTTGATTTCGTGCTTTGTTGCTCGTTGCTTTTCGCAGAGCAGCATAGCCAAAACGCTGCCCATTCCGCCATCGCCTATGATGGAAATGCTCTCGAATCCCTTTGCTTGCGGCTCGCCAATCGCGGCTCGTGATTCATCTGGTTTACAATTCATAGTTTGCATATTAAAACAGCCAAAACCGACAACGTCAACGAATATGCCCGTTCTTTATAGCGTGATTATGAAGGACGAATTTCAGCCCTTTTCCAGCCTTAACGGGATTTTATCTTGCCTTTGCCGCAATACCAACCATAATAAAGCCGGCTAAACTTTTTAGTAATGTTTCTATAAATCGGCTGCCGGGGGCAGCCGGAGGATCAGCCTGTAATATTTTCAATGAAGCGATACGTCGGCAAGTTTTATGGTAGCCTTCAAACGCACTGGATAATCGTCGCAATACTAACAAAGGAGCAGCCGTATGGCTCAAGATGAACAGGTACTCGTTGTTGAGCGAAAAGTCATCGAACAGATAGGGATGTTCCACGGACTGGCATTTGACGTGGATCGTTATCTCCGTAAGATATTTTTACAGGGTGTTGCTCGTTTTATGTCGAGGCCGCAAGCCGAAAAGGATCCCGCCTATAAGCAGATTATTCCATACGTTATCATGGCTTATGACGGTAAGTACCTCAGCTATGTTAGGGGAAAGCGAGCGGGCGAGAAGCGGCTTGTCGCCCGCAGGTCTATCGGCATAGGAGGCCATATAAATCCCGGCGATTGTCTGCCTTTATTCAATGCCGACTTTTATGAAACCTACATAACCGCCGTAGAGCGCGAGGTAGCTGAGGAAGTGTCTGTGGAAGCGAACCACACGGATATAATTGTTGCTTTGCTCAATGATGATTCTAATGAGGTCGGAAGTGTGCACCTCGGAATAGTTCACTACTGGAGGCTGGATGCTTCTGGGGTAAGCAAACGAGAGCAGATGATTAGCCGGATTTCTTTTATGACACCTGCTGAATTACACGATGTCCGGGATACCTTGGAGACGTGGTCGGGCTTGTGCCTCGACGGCCTTGCCAAAATGGAAAAAATCGCACAATCGGGACTAAAGCCGGATGCTTCACTCAGAAAGCAGTAAGAGAAATTTGCTGTTTTTAGCGAATTCTATGAGCGGCTCCAATCCGCCATGGCGGACTAACACACTATCTTTTATATACTTATACCAATAAATTCACTCTTCGCAAAGTAACATTGGTGGGCTGCATATAAGTCATATCTGGTTTTATAATAAAGATTACAGCTTAAAGAGCAGATTCTTTGGAGATGGCAATTTATCCGTAGTATGAGCAGTAGGTCCTATCTGTTTCCCAGACTGTAATGCAGTGCAGCGTCGCATGCCCGAATCTCCCGATGAGTTTATTCCACGCGAAAGATGCGATATTTTCAACGGTGGGATTGGTCTTACCAAACTCAGGGACATCGGCATTCAAGTTCTTGTGATCCACAATTTTTATAAGCTTATCATCAATTATCTTCTCGAAATTACCTATCGAAAGGCCGCCTTGGCCTACCGGTGCTTTTATCGTAACCTCAACTACATAGTTATGTCCATGGCCGGTAGGGTTTGCACACTTGCCGAACACATCAAAATTTCGCTGCTCGGTGAAACTATCATTCCACAGCTTGTGCATAGCTGCAAATTCAAACTTCTCGCTAAAGTAAATCATCACAAAATCCTTTGAATCTTGCCTGTCGGCAGACAGGTCTATCGCCACCTCTCTAAAAGGATTTAGCTTCAAGCTCAACTTGCTCAGTCGAGCCTTGCCGAACTTATCAGCCAATCGGCTCCAGGCTGACCTTAAAAGCTCCGCAATTTGAAAAAGCCCAATATGTTTAGCCTGTTGAAAATCTGCTCTTATTCGCTCGGCGAAAATCGGCACAGCCGATTCGCGGATGTGCCTATCAATGTCGCTGACGTTGACGACAAATCCGGTGCTCGGCTCAACATCACCTGTCAGCTCCACAGATAATTCGATAAATATTGATAGTCCCTCGCCTGCCGGCTTAGAGGAAAATGAATTACAGCCAATGCTGTCCTGCGATAGGAATGGATTAATCGAAAATCGCACTTGCCTGGCTAATGTGTGCATAACAAACTATTTATTTACCGCGGTAAATGCAATAAATAATCCCGCATGGACCCCCCAATAAATTGGGGGGCTAAACATAAATAATATTTAGCTCCGCAACTTACTGCGGGGTTGTTTCTACTTATGCATTAGGCTCAGAATTTCACTTCTGCTTTTCGGGTCTCTTCTAAATATTCCGCGAAGTGCCGATGTCACCATCGCCGAGCCGGGCTTTTTAATGCCACGAATGGTCATACAGCTATGCGACGCCTCCAGCACCACCGCGGCACCCTGCGGCTTTAAGCTGTCCATTAAAAAATCAGCTATCTGATAGGTGAGCCTTTCCTGAGACTGCAAACGACGGGCGAAACAGTCCACGATACGAGCAAGCTTGCTGACGCCCAATATTTTGCCCTTGGGTAAATAAGCAACGTGAGCTGAGCCGATAAAGGGCAGCAAATGGTGCTCGCATATACTGTAAAAAGGTATGTCACGCAGCAGAACAATCTCGTCATAGTTTTCGGTAAAGACACTGCGAAGATGCTCTTTAGGGTCTTCGTAAGCGCCGGCTAAAAGCTCAGCGTACATCCTTGCGACACGCTCCGGCGTTTTCCTAAGCCCCTCACGATCGACATCCTCGCCGACCGCCAATAGAATTTCCTTAACCGCGTTGCATATTCTTTCAGAATCCACTTTGCTGACTTTTCGTTTCATGTCTTCGGCTTTCTGTTAATTGGTTAATTTGAATCTACAGATACACATACCGCTCTCTCACGGTCGCGGCTCTGTCTCGAGCATTTGGAAAAGCCCCGAATTTATTCGGGGGTTGTACATTTTCACCTCAAATCTGCCAGATTTATGAGATAAGTAGTCAACAACCTGACTCCGAATCCGCTGGAGCCTTCTGCTGTAAAAGCCGAGGGCTTCTCGAACATTTCCACACCGGCGATATCCAGATGGGCCCACTTCGCGTCGCCTACGAACTGTCTTAAGAACGCTGCTGCCGTGCAGGCTCCGCCCCATCTGCTTCCTATATTTTTAAGGTCCGCAATCTTGCTTTTCATCTCCTCTGCATACTCATCGCCGCTGGGCATGGGCCAGACATTTTCTCCACTTTCCTCCGCTGCTCTCTGCAATTGCTTGATTAGCTTCTCATCGTTGCCCATCAGTCCAGCCATATATTTGCCGAGAGCGACGTGACATGCGCCGGTTAGTGTTGCCACATCAATGATGACATCGCAGTTCTGCTTTACCGCGTAATTCAGTCCGTCGCAGAGTATCATTCTTCCCTCGGCATCGGTATTTTGTACCTCAACGGTTTTGCCGCTGAAAGTTGTGATGATGTCGCCGGGCCGATAGCTTGAGCCGCTCGGCAAGTTTTCCGCAGATGGAATTACGGCTAATACGTTCAATGGCAGTTGCAGCTCTGCCACGGCTTTCATAGTGCCAAGAACCGTGATGCCGCCGGTTTTGTCCAGCTTCATCTCTTCCATTTTAGCAGCCGGCTTAATGCTTATTCCGCCGGAATCGAACGTTATCGCCTTACCCACCAGAGCCACCGTATGCAGTTTATTTACGGCCTTTCCGGCTGGGCTATATTTCAAGATGATAAATCTCGGCTTATTTTGTGAGCCTGAACCTACCGCCAGCACGCCGCCCATGCCTTTCGCAGCCATCTGCTTTTCATCGAAAACCGTACAGGCCAAGTTTTTATTGCCGTGAGCCAATTCTTTTGCGGTCTCGGCCAATTTAGCTGGGCTTATCACATTGGCCGGCCGATTCGCTAACGTCCGTGCGTAGCTTTGCGCTCTTCCGATGATAACACCACAGTTAACGCCTTTGTTTAACTTTTTTGTTTTAGCCGAGTCGGAATCAATCACCTCAACTTTAAGCCAATCCAATCTTCCGTCATCGCTTGCAGTGACAAATTCATCATAGCGGTAGCTGCCAAGAAAAATCCCTTCACCGCAGGATCGCCCCACGGCGGACAAATCAAACCTTCCGCCAAATGCTTTATGCAGTGCAAGACAGACGGTTCCAATCTTTGTTTCCACCGCTTTCATCGCTGTGTTAGCCGCCGCCTTGCGAATCGTATCCAGCGTAGCTTTTTTCTTCTCACCCAGGCCGACCAGCAGGACCCTCTTCGCTCCTATCTTGTCATTGCCGTAAACAATTGAATTGGTTCCCTCTTTAGCCTTGAAATCGCCTGATTTAATCAGCAGCTCAATCGCACCGTCGAGCTTGCTATCGAGCTGGCTGGTTAGTCTATCCAGCCCTTCAGCGTCGGAAAATAATCCTACTGCCAGCAGGTCTGTTTTACACCTGCTGAAATCCACGTTTCGGGTTTTTACCTCAACATTGATAATCTTTTTCATTTTTCAAACCTTCCTGTACTGAGCTTGCCGAACGTACCTGTACTGAGCTTGCCGAATTGTATTACTTCTTATTTCCTTTCTTAGCTCTGTGCCGCAAATAGGCTTCGATAAATCCGTCAAGGTCTCCGTCCATCACTGCTTGGACGTTGCCCGTCTGAAAATTGGTTCGATGGTCCTTTACCATTTGATAAGGCTGCATTACATAGCTTCGTATCTGGTTTCCCCATGCGATTTCGCCCTTTTTGCCGTATAGTTTTGCAAGCTCGGCGTCACGTTTTTGCCGTTCAAGCATACACAATCGAGCCTTGAGCACTTTCATTGCCTGAGCACGGTTCTTATGCTGGCTCCTTTCATTCTGACATTGCACTACGATTCCGGTCGGCTCATGAGTAATCCGTACTGCTGAGCTTACCTTATTGACATGTTGACCGCCAGCTCCGCTGGCCCGGTAGAAATCTATTCGCAGGTCCTCTTCGTTGATTTCAGCGTCGATATCCTCATCGAATTCCGGAACGCAGTCCACCGCGGCAAAGCTGGTATGCCGACGCTTGGCCGCATCGAACGGACTTAACCGTACCAGCCGATGCACCCCCACCTCGCACGAAAGTTTGCCGTATGCAAAAGGCCCGCTGACGCCTAACGTCATCGACCTTATACCTGCCTCCTCTCCGGGCGTAATATCAAGCTCTTTGAATTTAAATTTGCTTATCTCAAAATATCGCGTGTACATCCTAAGCAGCATATTGGCCCAGTCGCAGCTTTCCGTCCCGCCGGCCCCCGCGTGAATACTGAAAAAGCAGTTTTTCATGTCTTCGGGCCTGGATAACAGCCCTGTCAGCTCGATCTGATCGCATTTTTTGACGAGTCCAGCCAGGTCCTCTTCCAGTTGTTCCAGCTCTTCACGGTCCGACTCAGCCGCTGCCATCTCGAAGAGCTCCGTCAGGTCGTCAACCTCGCGTTGCAGCTCTTCTATCGGCTCGGTTACTGATTTAAGGGCGCTCAACCGAGAGACCACGGACTGAGCGGCATCGGGATTATCCCAGAATCCCGCTTCAGCCATTTTCTTTTCGAGCTTTTGCAACTGGGATTTCTTGTTAGGCAAGTCAAAGCCAGTCCCGGATTTCTTCAACCCGGGCCATAAGCCGCAAAACGGCTGTTTTTAATTCTGCTGCTTCCATAACACTGACAAATATCAAATATAATACTGACAAACGCTGATTATATACTAAGGAAACATTTATAACAGATTACAATAAGGTATGCAATAAGATTGGAATTTCAAAACTCTGCAATGAATTGACCTTTTGTGAACCCCCAAATAAACCCGTCCTGAGCCGGGTCGAAGGATCTGGGGGCTAAACATTTTGTATTTAGCCCCCAGTTTTACTGGGGGTTGTAAACTCTAACTTTGCTTTAACCAGCGCAGAACCTCCCGTGGGCCTGGGCGTTTGCCATACATTAAAATGCCGGTTCTAAAGACCTTGGCCGCCAACCACATCACGATCGGCACAAACACAGCCAGTAGAATTATTGAAGCAAAGATCTCAAGAAATGATATGTCTCGACTTGCAGCCAGCCGCAGGGTCATCACTATCGGCGTCAATGGCGGCACAAACGACAGAACCCTGGCCAACGGCCCATCCGGCTGCTGAGCAAGGTGGAACCAAGCTACCATCGGCAAAATGAATATGATGCTGATAGGCATCATCAGGCTTTGGCTCTCTTTGATGGTATTGCAAATCGAGCCAATCCCCGCCAGGAACGAGCTAAACATTATAAAGCCCAGTATGAAATAAATAACAAAATACGGAAGTATTCCTATTGGAAGCTCTAAAGTAATGTTCCACCAATGGGCGGCTCCATAATAAGCCGAACCAATCGCAGCGGCAGACCACAAGCTCATTACGGTTAAACTGATGCCGGCCAAGCCCAAAATCTTGCCGGTCATCAGCTCAAACGGACTTACCGCCGACAGCAGCACCTCGATCACCCGGGAATTCTTCTCCTCAATAACACTGGTAAGCATGTGCTGGCCCATACCAAAGATGCCCATGAACATCATGAACATAAAGAAAAAAGAAGCCATGGTCTTGGCGATTTGCTCACCCTTATTTATCCTTTTTTGCTCTGAGGCCGAGCCGATGTCTATTATCTCGCTCGGCACTTGGCGGCGAAGCTCACCAATTTGGGCCAGCAGCTCCTGCGATACATCCTTCAATTTGCAGCGTCGATTGAAAATGGCGCTATTGAGCAGGTTCTCTACGTTTGAAATCAGGTCAAGGTCAATTATTTTCGTGCTGCGGGTAAAGGATTGGATTTTACCGGTTCCTTCAACGCTATCTTTGTCTAAGACAAAATACGCATTCAGTTGACCATCGCGCACCTTTTGTTTAATCGGCTCATCTGAGCTTGTATCGCTGAGAAGCTCCTGTAGTAGGATCTGCCGCTGGGGATTTGACTCGTTATGCTGCTCGAATGAGTCTTTGATTTCGTCTGTTAGCTGATTCGTCAGGTCTGCAACGGCAACTTCCCTGGGTGGACGTGGGCCGGTTACACTACGTTGGGTTCGACCACTGACAAATATAACTATACCTATGATGGCCGGCGTAAATAATATGCTCAGAATAAATGTCTTGGTCTTGACGACGTCAAGATATTCACGCTGGGCAATCTTAAGAATCTTCCACATTGTCTCTTCCAATATACTGCGAAGCATGAACCAAACGAACAAATATCTCATGCAGTGAGGGCATTTTCACCTCAAAGGCTTTTACCCTCACCCGGCCCACTAAAGCCTTTAGCAAATCCTGGGTGTCCGCCTTTTCTGAGAGGCTTATCTCGATACGTCGGCCTTGAGTCTCTGCGGTCTTTACCATGGGCAGTGTCCTAATGAAGCTCGTGTCCCCCTCAAGCTCGACAGAAACCACGCCGGATTTATAACGGGAGCGAATCTCGTCAAGTTTGCCGTCAAGTACCGCCTTTCCTTTATTTATCAGAAGAATGAAATCGCAAAGCCGCTCCGCCTCGTGCATAACATGCGTTGAGAAAAGGATGGTCCTGCCCTCGTCGCGCATTCGGCAGATTATATCTGTAAGCAAATCCTGGTTCACCGGGTCAAGGCCGGAGAACGGCTCATCAAGAATTAAGAGGTCGGGTTCGTTGATTGCCATGACCGCAAACTGCAATTTCTGGTGCATTCCTCGCGAAAGCTCCTCCACCTTTTTATTTGTCCAGCCGGCCAGGTCGAGCCGCTGAAGCCACTGCGGCACACGGAAGTTTAGCTTGCTTGCTGACAGACCTTTAATTGCGCCGAAGTAGGCTAATACTTTGCCAACCTTCATCTTTCGATAAAGGCCGCGTTCCTCCGGCATATAGCCTATGCGAGCTTTGGCTTGGGTTATTGCTCCATCGTCGAATATTTTTATCTGGCCGCTGTCCGGCTGAATGATGTTCATTATCATACGGATGGTGGTGGTCTTGCCAGCCCCGTTTGGCCCTAAAAAACCGTAAACGCTGCCGGCCGGCACCTGCACGTTCAGCTTGTCCACCGCGTGGACTTCGCCGAAGGATTTACACACGTTTTCCAGTACCACTGCTTCCATATTTCTTAGTCTTTCAGATGAGGAAAATCTTTGTCATATTGTATTTGCTGATGTGACTACGTCAATATTCCTTTAATAAAATAGCGAAAAGGTCTGTGACTCTCCGTGCGATTGCCGCTATGGCGGATAAAAACACACGATACCAAAACAATTGGGGCCTATACTGAATCAATCCATTCTCCGCAGTACTACGAAGGACGAATCAGTATAGGCCACCAACCGATGCAATCCACTTGTGGCACGGCCATCTTGGCCGTGTCTTCACGGGCTGGAAGCCCGTGCCACACCACCCATCTGCTTCGCTACACTACGTAGCTTCCAGCCTTTGTAGCCGTGGACTACTACGGCGGAGTAGGCACTACACAGAGTAGCAAAAGGAGAAACAATCACTATTTGCTAGGTGAAGGACGATATAATCGAATATCATCAATGTATAGTGTACCTGCACCCCTAAGGGCTGTATTTGCCTTGTCACCAACACCTATGGCCATACTCTTGATAGCCTGCATATTCACACCAGCAAAATCCAACAGCGGAATATTCCACTCCGTCCAGATTCCTATTGTCGTTGCGCTTGGATCAGAATTATTTACAACCGCGCTATTGCCGTCGCTATCGGCCAGAACTATATACATCGGCTCGGCAATGTTACTTTCTATGCCAACATCTTGCGACTGCCAATCACCTGTAACAGTTCCAGTCGTGGTAACATCGGAAAATTCGGCTGTGCACGTTGCATTACTGTCGTGGCTGCACACAATTAAGCCTATATAGACATCCAAAACCATGGGTATCGTAGCCGAACCGAGCGTCTCCCAGGTAGCTCCGTCAACTGAATAGTCTCCCGTAAGTGTATTGCCGCTGCGGGTCAATCTCACCCAGACCGGGGTGCTGATTTCACCTTGTCCATCGGTCTCGCTTTCGAAACCCATCTCAAGACGACGCAGGAACTGAACTTCATTTATAGGCTGGATGTTCATCATTGCATGTGCCGAGCCCGGCTCCAGTGACTCACGAATCATAACACCTGCCTTGGCCGAGTTGTTAGTATTAGTCATGCTAACTACCTTTGCTGTTATACTTCCAACACCGGAGAGCCGTTTGTAAGCGTAGTGGAAATGGTCAGACGTGCTCCAGATATCCGCACCGGCACCGGTCATTGTAATCGGTGGCCCAGACGAGAAGCTACCAACAGATGCTGGTATGCCTCGCAGCCAGAGTGTTAAGGACTCAACACCTTCTCTAGTCCAATCTTGTGGGTCCACCCACTGGCGTTCGGCTTCAGAATAAAGCAATGTTCCGCTTTGTTCGTAGTCGGTACCTTCATTCACAGTACCATCGTTGTCGTAAAGCATGTACATTGCTTGACGGCCACTGTGAACTATACGCTGTTCAGCAAAGGGCGGATCAAGGTGACCCACAGTCATGCCGGTATTATTCACAGCATAGTCAGCCCAAACATCGAATGTCCTGTTAGGTGTGTAGTCATTATAGTCTTCAAAGTCGTCCACAATAAGATAATTACCTATCGTAAAGCTCCAAACGTTGCCTTTCCACAGCTTATCAGGGTGAGCATCATTGACCTCATCTACACGCCAGTAATAGGTTGTGTTGAAATCCAGGATTCCGGGCTCATAAGTGGTGGCTGACTGGTTTTGGCTTACGCCAATGCCGAGCGGGTCATTGCCTCGGCTGGCATCGTTGACAGCATTAACATCGGTGCCGAGGTATATGTCGTGTGTAGCAGCATATTCTCCCGCCACCCAGCTAAAGGTAGGCTCCCTCTGCACACCCATCGCACGAGCAACCGGAATCGGGCCGGAGGCCTCCGTCAGCTCAACCTGATCAAATGGTATCAGACTGCTGCCAGGAATGACCTCTTGAATTCCATTGCTGTCGGGGCCCATCCAGGCCGCCGACAGATTATCGTAGCCCCACCCTTTCTTATGCAGCACCATGATGTAGTAAAAATTGCCACCGCCTTCCAGATAAATGGGGTCGGATTGCTGTATCTCAGGGTACTTGTCCCACTGGCGAGGTTGAGTCCAACCTTCTCTGCCTTCCTCGCCGTCCACGAAGGCAATTATAGATGCTGTCGAAGGGTGGCTGCCAAACCATAGTTGACTGGTCTCGCCACTGGCGATCCAGAATGTATATTCGCCGGAGTTGCGTATATAGAGCCAGCCGTGTACGCGGGAACCATAATTAACTATCGCCATGTGTGGAGCCTCAAAACTGAGTAGATTTTCAGTGTAGCTGGGACTATCCGGATAATTCGGATCGTTTGTCAGATCAGCAACGGCAACACCTTCGATGTCCTCCCACAAATCACGTGTGATCGAGCCGAGCCCTTTTATTGGAACGGTCGTAAACTGCCAGACCTCGCCCTTATGTATAGTTTGCGGCGAAGCGGACTCGACTTCATCAATCCGCCAATAGTAAACCTTGTTGGTCTCAAGGGTAAGTCCAGCTTCTTCGGGGGCCCAATTTGTATCGGCTGGATTTGTCAGGTATGCTCTAAACGAGGGTATACCAGAAGTACCTACAGGTATATTGTTTACATCATTGAAATTGTCGCCGATGACCACTACGTGCCCTTCGACAGCACCGGAACCTGCCTGCCAGCTAAGCACAGGGTCCACAGCTACAAAATCGGCGCCGGCACTTGGATAAGGATTATAGGCAATCAAGGGCTTAGCAACGAAGTTCCAGATATTACCTCTATAAACATGGGCCTTGCCATTCTGCGAATCTGCTCCAATGACCGTATCGATTCGCCAATAGTAAGTTTCGCCCCGAACAAGATCCGTAACCTGATAGCTTGGAGTATTGGTCAAGCCTTTATCAGCATCTAGGGCGCCGTCGTTCACATCAGCCCAATCTTCGCTCAAATATATGTGGTAGTTGTCCACAGTGGGCGCATCAGGCCCCGGAACCCACGTAAGAGACACGCTGGAATCTCCGTACGAACTTTCATGCTCCGGGAAGGGATCTTGAGCTCTCATAAGAGGAGTCAGAAGAGACAATTCAATATAATCAATGCCGGCCCATATATTGTCGTCGGGCCACAAGCCTTCCACATATTCATGTTTGAACTGAATACCGATCTTGTGATCGTTCATAGCTGGACCAACCGCGTTACTGTCAACGGCAAATGTTGCAGATACAGATTGTTGTGACAAATCTACAATTGTTGTAGCAAATACTCGCCGGTTTCCTGGCCCCTCGGGCTCTCGACCGACATCGTCATAATACAGTTGCGCCAGCAGATTGCTACCTTGCCAGGTGGACCTTGCATCAAATAACATCTGAAACTTATCTCCGGCCATCGTGAGAAAATCAGTGAGGTTGAAAATCAAGGCATCTTTGCCCAAAAAGGCAGTAGCAGTACCCTCGGTGGGTGTATAGCCGTATTCCCGGCCTGCCGAGGTAATTGGGTCTGTTCTCGCCCAACCTGTAACTATACCCGGTGTACCTACATTTATATCGCGTTTCATGCCGTCCTCGGGTATTTCAAAGCTGTAGTTCTCAACCGTAATAGGGACCGTTGCGAGAGCCGGAATACCCGCAGCTATAATCAATATCAATACAGCGTAAACCAGATTAATCAATCCGCCATAGCGGATCTTCGCCCCCTCATAACGGAACTTCGACTTTCTACACATAATATTCCTCCCTTAGAAGTTGAAGTGATAATAATTGCATCTTGGCTACAAGCAAAAATGCCAACTCAAAATACAACAAAACCGAGCACAAAATACCTATTTCTGAAAAAGTTCACCCCGTTAGAGAAAATTCTCCAGAAAATGAATATGTTAGAGAAAAAATCTCTAACGGGGTAAATCCTTCCACCTTCGGCCAGGCGCTTAATTTGCTGCTGGAAAAAAGAATTTATGATGCGACTTTTACCTCCTTCTTCTTTAAGTCAGTATGCATTGCTAACCGAATTGTCACACCTCAGAGAGTAAAAAGATGGAGGCCTCTATAAATATATTTATACTAAATCAGCCACTTCATTTCAAGTGAAATTTTCAGTTTATTATAGGACAAATGTTGGCGTCCTTTGTTCCGATTAACATCAGTTATTGTTTTGTTTGCCAATTATCGGCGTGCAATATTTGGCCTCTTGCAAAATATGTTGAAGCAGAATATAAAATAAGCTGTTATGGCTAAAGATATAAAAAAGCAGACTCGTACTGAGCTTGCCGAACGTATCGAGCGATTGCGAGATGAGATTCGCAGGCACGACTACCTGTATTACGTCCTCAATCAGCCTAAGGTCAGCGACCGCCGGTATGATAAGCTTTTTGCGGAGCTAAAGGCGTTAGAGCAGGCACATACCGAGCTAATAACGGCTGACTCACCCACACAACGTGTTTCAGGCCAGCCCCTTGAAGGTTTTGTCTCTGTAAGACACGCTGTGCCCATGCTAAGTATCGACAACACATATAATGCCGATGAGCTTAGGGCCTTCGACGAGAGGGTTTACAAGTCCCTTGGGGATAAAGATTATGATTATGTGGTCGAATTAAAAATCGACGGCCTGGCGATAAGCCTCCGCTACGAAGGTGGCCGGCTTGTCTCGGCAGCTACTCGCGGCGACGGCGAGGTGGGTGATGATGTTACAACTAACGTCCGCACCATTAAAGCCATCCCGCTCGTGCTCTTAGGTGATGGCTCGTCCCTAAGGGATAAAATTCCCGATGTGCTGGAGGTTCGCGGTGAAGTTTACATGCCAAAGGCGGCGTTTGCTCAGCTAAACAAAATTCGCCAAGAAACTGGCGAGCCGGCCTTTGCTAATCCCCGGAACGCAGCAGCCGGCTCTTTGAAGCTGCTCGATGCCAGAATTACCGCCCAGAGAAATCTTTCATTTTTTGCATACGCCGTGGGCGAAGTTTCGCAATCTCTGGCTGAAAATCATTATCAAACCCTCCAGAAATTTAAAAATCTCGGTTTGCCGGTTAATCCTCATATCAAGAGGGCAAAAGATATAGATGAGGCGTTGGATATCTGTCAAAGCTGGAGTGAAAAGCGATTAGAATTGGATTATAAAATTGACGGAATGGTGATAAAGATTAATCGTTTTGACCAGCGGGACATCCTCGGCGCAACCGGCAGAGCACCTCGCTGGTGCATTTCCTATAAATTTCCTGCCGAGCGAGCAAAGACCATTATTGAATCAATTGATGTCCAGGTGGGTAAAAGCGGGATTTTGACGCCGGTGGCTAATCTGACGCCGGTTCTTTTGGCTGGCACAACCGTCAAAAGGGCAAGCCTGCACAATTTTGACGAATTGAGACGGCTGGACGCCCGCTACGGCGACACGGTGCTGATTGAAAAGGCGGGCGAGATAATCCCGCAGGTGATAGAGGTAAAAAAAGAGCTAAGACCTGCTGACACAGCATCTTTTAAAATACCAAAGAAATGTCCGAATTGCGGTTCTGAGGTCGTTAAGGATAAAGATGGTGTTTACATCAGGTGTATCAATCCGGATTGTATGGGGCAGTTGAAGGAACGAT
>Ga0315541_1001564_pt1 | contig 20873 bp, 15 predicted proteins | sample SalMarSW160190MG_FD_203095 | JGI IMG/M metagenome (GOLD analysis project Ga0315541, IMG submission 203095) | Salt marsh sediment microbial communities from the Plum Island Ecosystem LTER, Massachusetts, United States - Salt Marsh Sediment SW1601-190 ...
GCAACACGCCAAGCAGCTTATTGTGCTGACACACAACTTCAGCTTCTTCCGGCAGGTCCGCAACTGGTATGATTACCTTAATCGGCGGGAGAGGAAGAGCGACGTCACGCAGCACCCGGCCCGCTTCTACATGCTGGAGTGTACTCAAGAGGTGGATGGCCGGTGCGCCCGCATTCGTCGGCTCGATCCTCTGCTCGAGCGGTTTGACTCGGAGTACCACTACCTGTTCGCCTATGTGTATCGTGCAGCAACGGCACCTCCGCGGTCCCACCTAGAGCAGAACTACCTGCTGCCCAACCTAGCAAGGCGACTGTTGGAGACGTTTCTTGGATACCGGCTGCCCAACATGTCTGGTGGCCTTACGCAGAAGCTGGAAATAGTTGAATTCGATGAGACGAAGAAGATTCGAATGCTGCGGTTCGTCCACACGCACTCGCACGGCAAAGCTCTCGGCGAACCAGAGCACGACCTGTCGCTGTTGAGCGAAGCGCACTCGATCCTGAAAGACATCTTGAGCTTGATGCAGTCGCAGGACCCGCATCATTTCTCAGCAATGGTGTCAATGGCCAAGGCGTCCGGTATCCAAGGTGAGGCGGGCTGACTTGTCCAAGAGTCGTTCGGTCCGGGAGGCTTGTGGCGGCAACCTACTGCGCCCGCAATTCGCTCCATTGCAGCGACCTGCGTCTGGCCCGCAACGGCCGGGGGTCACTTCCGCCGCAGGGCGATCCGCCTTCGTCGAGGCTTCGGCGAGATAGGAGGCCGAATCTTCCTTGCTGATTCCGGGCTTGTCGAGATACATTCTGGCAGCCCGGAAAGCCTTCGCCGGCCGCGTTCAGCGGAGCCCAGAGCAACTTGGCCGCGAGAGAATTCGACGCCGGCCGGGGCAGGTGGGGCGTCGTCGAGTCGAGCCTGTCCCCCTCCCGCGGCCGGCTCGAGAGGAGAGAAGTGAGGTGATGGCGAGGAAGAAGGTCGTCTTCATTGGGGCCGGCAGCGTCGTCTTCGCATCGGGGCTCATTCCCGACCTCATTGCCGATGGCGGCCGGTACAAGCGGGATTGAGTGACGCACGAATTCGCCCGTCTGGTCAAGCGGGCGGGAACCGCCCATTGTACGCCGCACGACCTGCGCCGGAGCTTCAGCACGCTTGCCCAGCGGGCCGGCGTGGACAAGTACACGGTCAAGGACCTGGGCGGGTGGTCCGTTGTGTCGGTTGTGGAAAAGCACTACACTGGCGACGTTTCTGAGGCCCACCGCAGGGCCATGAAGCGGATCGCGGAGCGGGCCGGATGAACGGGCGCGCTACCCAACATGTGCCCAAGACGTTCTCGGCCGAATGCCGAGTCGCTGTAAGTCATTATGACACAATAGATGGGCCGGTGGCGGAATTGGCAGACGCTGGGGACTTAAAATCCCCTGTCCTGAAACGGACGTGTGGGTTCGAACCCCGCCCGGCCCAATGACCCAGGCCCCCGGAAGTTGCCGACCGGCCGAGGGCCGAACGCCCGCTTCCGGAGCCTTGCCGGCGGCCGTGCGAGGTGGCCTAGCCGCTTGAACTTTCCCCGGCAAAGGGACTATCCTATCCGGTGCGGACTCAGTCACGTCTCTTCGCGGGCGGCCTCGGATCAAACGCCGTGAGAAACGATGACAAAACCCCGGTCTCGAAGGCCCGGCGGCTGGCCCGGGCCCTCCTGCCTGCGTTTCCGCGCATCCCGACGCCGGAGCAGGACCGTGCGGCTGCCGGCTGGCGGTCGGCCGTGCCCGCTCTCATCGGCGCGCTGACCCTGGCCCTGCTCCTGATCGTCAGTCTGACCCACTACGCCTGGATCCACGACAACTATCTCATCATCCACACCCTGGCCGAGCTGTTCGCGGTGCTGGTGGCGTGGGGCATCTTCGTGGTCGCCTGGAACTCGCGCCTGGTCCTGGACAACAACTACGTGCTGTTCGCCGGGGTGGCCTACCTGTTCGTGGGCATCATCGACCTGGTCCATACCCTGGCCTACAAGGACATGGGTGTGTTCGCCTCCACGGCGGGCCAGACGAATCCGTCCACGCAACTCTGGATCGCCTCCCGGTACGTGGAGAGCATCTCGCTGCTGGTCGCGCCGCTGATGTTCGGTCGAAAGCCGCGGGCGCGGCTGTGGCTGGGCGTGTACGGCGCGGTGACGGCGCTGCTGCTGGCGTCGGTCTTCCCGTGGAAGGTGTTCCCGACGTGCTTCGTCGAGGGGGCGGGACTGACGCGGTTCAAGGTCTTCAGCGAATACCTCATCTGCGCGATTCTGCTGGCCTCGGTCGTGCTGTTGATGCGGCGCCGCGATCGCTTCGATCCGGGCGTGCTGCGGCTGATCGTCTGGTCGATCCTGATCACGGTTCTCGAGGAGCTGGCCTTCACGCTGTACGGGGACCCGTACGGTTTCTTCAACCTGCTGGGCCACTACTTCAAGATCGTCTCGTTCTATCTGATCTACCGGGCGGTGATCCACATCGGCCTGGTAGCGCCGCAGACGGTGCTGTTCCGGGACCTCCAGCAAAGCCGGGGGGCCCTCCAAGTGGCCCGCGACAAGCTGGAGCTGCGCGTCCAGGAGCGCACCGCCCAACTGGCTGCGGCCGTTGAGGAGCTTCAAGGCGAGGCGCGCGATCGCATGCACGCCGAAGAGAGGGTGCGGGCCGAGCGGCAGCGGCTCTTTTCCCTGCTGAACATGCTCCCGGGCTACGTGGCCCTGGTGGACGGCGGTCACCGTGTCCGTTACGCCAACCACCGGTATCTGGACCTGTTCGGCGAGCCCGCCGGGCACAGGCCGTGCTATGCCGTCCAGAGACAGCGGCGGCAGCCCTGCCAGCCCTGCCCGGCGCGCAAGGTCCTCCAGAGCGGCCGGGCGTACGACTGGGAATGGACCACCCGCCGCGGGCGGACGTTCCACGTCTGGGGGTACCCGTTCTCCGACGTCGATGGCACCGTCGTGGTGCTGCAGCTCGGCATCGACGTCACCGAGCAGAAAATGCTCGAAAGGCAGGTGCTCCAGATCGGCGAGGCCGAGAGACAGCGCATCGGCCGGGACCTGCACGACACGGTCGGGCAGAACCTGACGGGCGCGGCCTTCCTGTGCTCGGCCCTGGCCGAGAAGCTCCAGGACCGCCACCCCGGCGAAGCCGCCGACGCCGCCAAGATCGAAGGCCTGCTGAAGGAGGCCATCGGGCAGACCCGATCCATCAGCCACGGCCTGGCCCTCATCCGCACCGACGAGCACGGCCTGGCCACTGCGATTCAGGAGCTGGCCGCCCGGACGGCGGAAATCTTCAAGATCGGCTGCTCGGCGGAGTGCGACGACGGCGCCCGGGTGGGCGATCCGGCGGTGGCGACGCACCTCTACCGCATCGCCGACGAGGCCGTGAACAACGCCCTCAAGCACAGCCAGGCCCGGCACATCTGGATCCGGCTGTCGAGCGACGCCGGAAGCGTACGGCTGTCGGTCCGCGATGACGGGGTGGGCGTGCCGGACGGCTTCGACGACGAGAAGGGCATCGGCCTGCGCACGATGCAGCACCGGTCGGACATGATCGGGGCGACGTTTCGGGTCGCTGCCGCCCCCGGCGGCGGAACCATCGTGGAGTGCGCGTTGCATCCCGAGCGACCGCGGGGATAATGGAAGTGTCGGCATGAGCGATCGCGGGGACAACCCGTCTGGCAAAGTGCGCAAAGTCGTCCTGGTGGACGATCACCCCATCGTCCGCGAGGGGCTCGCCCAGGTGATCGGGCAGAAGCCGGACCTGGCCGTCTGCGGCGAGGCCGACAACGCCGCCGACGCCCTCAAGGTCATTGAAGCCACCCGTCCGGACGTCGCCGTGGTGGATCTGGCCCTGAAGGACAGCAGCGGGCTGGAGCTGATCAAGGATATCGCCATCCGCTTTCCCAAGCTGTCGGTGATCGTGCTGTCCATGCGCGGCGATTCCCTCTACGTCGAGCGCGCCCTCCGGGCCGGGGCCCGGGGGTACGTCACCAAGGAGGAGGGCACCGCCAAGGTCATCGAGGGCATCCGCAAGGTGCTGGAAGGCGAGATCTATCTCAGCGACAAGATGGCCGGGAAGGTGCTGAAGACCGTCTTTCCCGGCCGGCGCGGATCCGTCGGCCTGCCCACCGAACGGCTCAGCGACCGCGAGCTGGCGGTGCTGGAGATGATCGGCAAGGGAAAGTCCACTCGTGAGATCGCCGAGTCCCTTCACGTCAGCGTCAAGACCGTTGAAACGTATCGGGAACGCATCAAGGACAAGCTCAAGCTGGCCGACGCGGGTGAGCTGCTGAAATACGCCATCACCTGGGACCGCTCCCAGGGCAGCGCGTGAGGCGCCGACTGCACGTCGTAACCGTCGTTTGTAAGGGGGTTTAGCGCAATCCTCTTTGTCGACCCCCGGCTGCTTGTGGGGCAACCACCCACACGCCGGGCGGGCCGGCCACCACATCATTTGCGGCGTCCGCCCCGATTGTGCCATATTCGATATGCCTTTACCTTTATGGGTGATGCAAGCGCGTGCTGTGGGACAGGCCGGCCGAGCGCACGTTGCTTACTTTGGGAATGGCCGACCTGGCTGGGAAGGACACGAATCATGGGCGCTATCTCGGTTTGCCAACCGCGTCGCAGGAAACGGCCCGGACTCGCCCGGGCGCTGACCAAGGCGGAACGCCGGCTGTACGATGCGATTCCGGAGGAGATCGACTACGTCGCGCACGCGGACTACCGTCTGGTGGCGACGGAGGCGAGGCTCTTCGGGCCGGAGGCCAGGGACATCGAAGTGCACCGGTGGCGTTCGTACTTCGACGGCGAGGAGCCTGCCCGCGGGGCCGCGGCCGGCTGCGTCCGCCTTTCCCGCGCCGACGAGGCCGAACTGTTCAGGCGGTACAACTATGCCCGGTACCGGCTGGCGCGGGCGATCCGGCCGCAGCGGCGACACTTCTCCACCGTCCGCGCCCGCCAGGCGCTGATCTGGCACCGTCGCGCCGTGGACGGGCGGGCGGCACTGATCGGCGCGAACATGTCGCTGGTGCTGGCCATGGCCAGGGGAGTTCATGCCAGCAGGATCGAGTTCGGCGAACTCGTCAGCGAGGGCAACATGGCCCTGATGCGGGCCGTGGACAAGTTCGACGTCTCCCGCGGGTTCAAGTTCTCGACGTATGCCTGCCAGGCGATCCTCAAGGCGTTCAACCGGCTGATGACCCGGACCCGAAAGTTCCACCAGCGTTTCGCCACCGCGTATCGGCCCGAATTGGAGAAGAGCGACGAGGTGGAGCGCCGCCACAGGCACCAGCGCGACCTGGCCATCGAAGACCTTCAGCGCGTGCTGGGTGGGAACCTGGCCAATCTGAGTAAGGTCGAGCATACCGTGGTGGAGGCGCGCTTTGCCCTCAACGGGTACGGCAAGCCGCACACGTTGGAGATGGTCAGCTCCCTCGTCGGTGTCAGCAGGGAGCGCGTCCGCCAGATCCAGGCCTGCGCCCTGACAAAGCTGCGGGCAGCGATGGAGCAGCAGGTGGCGTGATACAACCCGAGGCCGGTCCCGCCGCCACACTCCGCCCGTGACCGGCCGGAGGCCCCCGCATGTCCAAGACGAATCTTCAGGTCGGCGTCAACCGGCGGGCCGACCCCAAAAACGCCTCGGAGCTTGAGACCAAACACATCCCGGTCATCCAGGCGCCGGAGGTTGTCAGGGCGGGCGAGCCCTTCGAGGTGAGAATCGAAGTCGGAAAGGCCCTCCCGCACCCCAACGAGCCCGACCATTTCATCGAGTTCGTGGAGCTTTACGCCGACGATACGTACCTGGCACGGGTCAGCCTCACCGCCGGCACCACCTGCCCGGAAGCAGTGCTGCGGGTGGCCCTCGGCCACGGCGACTTCCGCGAGCTGCGCGCCTTCGCCCGCTGCAACCAGCACGGAATGTGGGCAAGCGCCCGCCCGATTTCGGTCAAGGGATGATCGGCTCGCCGCCCGACCCGGCGTTTCCTCAGCGCGTTGCCCAGCCGCCCCCAACTTAATCTGAAGCCGCGTCAGCGGTGGGCGCGATGTTGCTGTATAATCTGGTATATGGCTAGGCCGCGGCGGGACTTCCGCGCTTCGCCCCGGTCAGCGCGGCGGCTGCAAGCGAGGACAATTCTGCCAGGTCTTGAGCAACGCGAGGGCGAGTGATGAGTACGGTCCGATTCATGGTCAAGACGTTCCCGGCTGTCTGCATTTGTCTGTTGCTTGCGGCCGGGCCGGCCGCCGGGCTGGACGTGGCCGTGCCGTACGTCCAGGCTGATTATCTCTGGGCGCGGGGCTATACCGGCGCCGGCGTGGAGGTCGGGGTGCTGGACCTGTTCGTGGCCGACAACAACCATCCCGCCATCAGCGGCAGCTACCTGGGCGAAATCAATTTCGCCGGCGGCGGGCTGTGGGCGTCCGACCACGCCACCGAGGTCACGGGCACGGCCCTCGGCCAGGACGCGACGTATACGGGCATGGCCCCGGGGGCGGGATACTGGACGGGCCAGACCACCAAGCGCAGCTTCAAGACAACGATGCGCACCCAGGCGGTTGCGGCCGAAACCTTCGCCCAGGGTCTGGGCAGCCTGGCCGGGGACCCCGTGGAAGTGATCACGCTGAGCATCGGCCTGTCCGGCGACACCCGCGGGCTGGATCAGTGGTCCCTGGCGCTGGACCACGTTGTCAACACCAGCGGCCGGACCGTCACGGTGGCGGCGGGAAACTCCGGACCGGGCCTCGGAACGCTCGACGGCCTTCCCGTCGGCGCGTTCAACGCCATCATCGTCGGGGCCACCGGCGGCACCGGCGTCGTGCCTTCGGAGGACTACACCAGGCTGGCCGGCTACAGCAGCCGCGGCCCGACCACGGACGGACGCTGCAAGCCGGACATCGTCGCCCCGGGCTCGGTGATGCACGTGCCGACGCTGGGCGGAGGCTGGGCGGACAGCAGCGGGACCAGCTTCGCCACGCCCATGGTCGCCGGCGGGGCGGCGCTGCTGATCGACATGGGCCAGTCCCTGGGCTATTCGACGGATCCGAAGGTGATCAAGAGCGTGCTGCTGAACTCGGCCGACAAACTGGCCGGCTGGTCCCACACGCCCACGCAGCCGCTGGATTACGGCCAGGGGGCCGGGCAGATGAACCTCCGCAGCGCCCACCGGCAGTATCTCTCCGGCCAGCGCGGCCCGGGAGCCGTGCCGGGGGTCGGCTGGGACCTGCGCGAGCTGGCCCACGACGGCGAGCATCTGTACGCCATGGACGTGGACCTGCCGGCCGGTGCGGTCATTGCCGCCACGCTGACGTGGGACCGGATCGTCACCACCAGGCCGGAAGGCGCGGAGATTGACGAAATCATCTACGATCCCGACCACATGGACGATCTGAACCTCTCTCTCTACCGGGACGATGACCTTCTCACGCCGGTGGCTTCGTCGGTCAGCTCGGTCGATAACGTCGAGCACATCTACTATTCGGTCGCCACCGCCGGCCGTTACGTGGTCGGGACGGAGATGTTCGCGTCGGCCCCCGGGGACCTGGAGACCTGCGCCGTGACTTGGCGGGCCTTTCCCGCACCCGGGCTGGACCTGCCCGGAGACGCCAACCTGAACGGCGTGGCCGACGGAGGGGACTACACCGTCTGGGCGGACCATTACGGCGCCGCCGACGCGAGCTGGTTCGAGGGAGATTTCAGCGGCGACGGCCTGGCCGACGGAGGCGACTACACCATCTGGGCGGACCATTACGGCGCCGCCGACGCGAGCTGGTTGGAGGCAGATTTCAGCGGCGACGGCACGCCCGACGGGTCCGACTACACCACCTGGGCGGACGCTTACGGCTCTGGCCTGGTCGGCGCGCCCGTGCCCGAGCCGGCCTGCCTGCTGCTACTGGCCGGCGGACTGATCGTCGCGAGATGCCGTCGGAAGTCCTGACGGATTCGTCGCCGGCCGATGAAAGGGGGGGCGCGGGGGCGGCAGCCTGCTATAATCACCGAACTGGTTCCGGTCGATGACCGCGCCAAAGCAAGGAGTTTTCACATGCGCTACACGCCCTGGATCGTTTCCGAGCACGTGCCGGACTTCTCCACGCTGGAGAACCTCGTGAGCAGCCCGCGCTTCGCCGGCAAGAAGGGACAGGACCTGGCAATCGCCCTGTGGGAGCTGATGGTCGATCGCGACCTCGGGATCTTCCACTACTTCCCCGGCCATGAGATCTTCTCCGGCAGAGAGGTCTTCGACCCGCTGAAGGTGTTCAACGTGTACGGGTTCACGATCTGCCACATCCACGCGCACAACCTGGCCATGCTGGGCCGGGCGGCGGGCTTCGAGACGCGGATCGCTGATATCAGCGGACACGAGGGAGCGGAGTTCTTCTACGACGGACGATGGCACTACTTCGACGCCGACATCCAGATGTTTCACCGGCTGCGCCCGCCGGAGGAGCACATCATCGCCTCGCGTGAGGACCTCTACCGGGACCCCACCCTCGTCAGCGATCAGCCGAACCCATCCAACCCGTACCACTTCCCCGACAGGCTGCCGGAGAGCTTCTACCGCTCGTACGAATCGCCGCCGCGGTATCACGACGTGCAGGTCGAGCGGATCCACTCGATGGACTACCGCCTCCGCCCGGGCGAGGAGATGACCCGATACTTCCACCACCGCGGCCGGTGGGTGGTGTTCGAAACCTACCCGGCCGCCTTCAAGCGCTATCCCGGGGAGACCGGCCCGGAGGGGCCGACGGAGCGTTTCTGGCCGCGGCGGCAGTGGGGCAATGGATTCTTCCACTACACCCCGAAGCTCTCCAGCGCGTATGGCGACGTGGAGCTGGGGGCCGACGCGGTCGAGCACCTGAGCCTGACTGAGGACGGGCTTCTTTGCGAGGGTGAGTCCGGCCAAGCGGTCTTCGCCTTCGAGTCGCCTTACATTTACTGCGGCATACCCGATCCCCTGCGGCGGGTGCCCTCGGCCGACGGGGCGGTCGTCTCGGCCAAGTTCGACCTGCCCGAATCGACGGCCGCACGCATCGAGGGGGCGCTGGAGCTGTCGGACGACTGGCAGAGTCTCTGGAGTTCCGATGGCCGGTCCGGGCAGGTGGACTGCCAAGTCGACTTTACCGCGATGGCCGATGCCCGCTACCGCCTCCGCCTGCGCTTCGTGCTGGAAGGCGCCGGCGCCAGGCTCCGGGCCTTCCAGACCAAGCTGTGGTTCATGGTTTCGCCGCATTCCCTGCCGGCCCTGCGGAAGGTCGGCGACAACCGCATGAGCCTGCACTGCGGCGACCGCTACGGCCTGCACACACGCACGCTCCAGATCGAGCAGCTCACCAGCGACGGTGATTTCCTCCAGCGCCTGCATGCCAGCGAGAACCTGCGGCATGAGCCGGAGAGTTTCCCCCGGCTGCGTCCGGCGGACGCGTCCCGCCCGTGGCGGGTGGTGTACGAGCTGGCTGCCCCCGGCGGCGGCAAGGTGGCGTGGGTGTCGGCCCTGGGCGTGATCGAAGGGCGAAAGCCGCAGGAGGACTACGACGGCACGCCGGCCCGGCTGGAGATCGCCGATTCGCCCGGCGGGCCGTGGCAGACGCTCACCGAACGGGAGATCCTCGAGGACCCCAACGGCTGGCACTTCGTCCTCTTCGGGCAGGGGAGGCTTTCGGGGAATTCCGGCAGGGCCTACGTCCGCTTTTCGGCCAAGAAGGGGGCCCACGCCTTCCGCGTGGCCGGGCACTACCTGCCGGCCGGAGAGCCCGCCCCGCAGACGCCCCTGGAGATCGAGCACTTCTGGTACGAGGAGGACCCGCGCGTGGGCCGGCGGCTGCGCAGCCACCTGGAGGTCGCCGCCGCCGACCCCCACGAATACCTCGTCCGCTGCGACAATGAGCCCCACGACGAGCGGATCACCCTGCGAGTGCCTTCACTGAAAAGCTAAGCTCGTCACAGAATTTCTGCCCAGTGTGAAGGGGCCAGGATGGGTCCGCCCCGCCCCGGCCGCGGGAGCGTCCAGCCGGCCGGGCGGCCTGCCTGCGGAAAGATCTTGTCGGGAAATGTCTTGACGCATAAAGGCCTTCGTATATAATAGTAACTGGAGCGGAGGAAGTACCAAGAGGAAGGGACCACCATCGGTACCGTGGCCGCCATTATAGTGCGCCACGAATCCTCTCCGCAAGTGACAGCTCCGGTGCCGAGTGAGGATACCGGAGGGAAGCCGCCTCAGGGCGACAGAAAAGGAGCGGAGCGATGCGGGTGAGAGTTCTGCCGGGAGGGTTGGCGGCCTGGGTGCTGCTGCTGGGAATTGCGGGCGCGGCGTCGGCGGCTACCTACTCGGAAACATTCGACTTGACGATGTCGACCGATCCCATGATGGAGCCGAACGGGCTGAGCGTGTGCGCCATCTTCACGCTGGACGAGGAAAACCCGACCGAGCTGCGGATCGAGCTGATCAACACCTCGACCGGAGTGCCGGCGGGGTTCAACAATGCCCACCAGCTCTTGACGGGCATCTCGTTCGACTTCGGCGAGGCGGGTTACAACGGCGACCCGGTGATCACCGGCGGAATCGTGGTGATCGGGCCCGACGGGCGATCCATCAACTTCGAGCTGGTGGACCCGCAATTGGGCCCGGGCGCGGACGTCAGCGGCGAGTGGGGCTACGGCAATTACGACGGCAGCGGCCTGTTGACCAACTTTGTGTCGTGCAACCGGGCGCAGGCGACCCGCCTTCCCGGGGACAACCTGGACGGGCCCGAGAGCATCGACGGCCCGCAGGCCGGCCTCTGCACCGATCCGCCGATCGTGGCCCTCGGCGGGCTGGGGGCGGTCGCCGATTCGGTCGTGATCGTGCTGACGCTGGACGCGCCGCTTGCGGACCTGGAGTTCCTCTACGAAAACGGCGTGCGTGCGGAGTTCGGCTCGGACGCGGCCTTCATGGTTCCCGAGCCGGTGACGGTGGGGCTGCTGGCCGTCGGGGGGTGTCTGCTTCTGCTCCGCCGCAGGAGGTAGCCCAGGGCGGTGATGGCGGAGGCGCCGGGGGGCGCCAGAGCGGGGTCATTTCCGGTCAGGTTAATTCCCGCACCCGGCCGACGTAGGCCGCCACGTCGAACTTTCGCTCCACCCCGGCCGCATTCGGGCGTATCATTCTGTGGCGGGGCATCTTCGGTGATCGTCCGCGATGCCTGTCATGCCCGCGGGAGGCTCTTGGCATGCGGAATGTGCTGCGAGAGGGTATTGCCCTGGCGGTCTTCATCGCGGTCTGCTTCACGGCCGCGGGGATCGGCGGCATCTTCACCGCCAGGTCGGTTCAGGACTGGTACGCCTATCTCCGCCGCCCGGCGTGGGCGCCGCCGGCATGGCTGTTCGGTCCGGTGTGGACGGCGCTGTACCTGAGCATGGCCCTGGCCGCGTGGCTCATCTGGCGCGGGCGGGGGTTCTCCGGGGCCAGGGGGGCCCTGGTGCTGTTCGCGGTCCAGCTCGTGCTCAACGCCGCCTGGTCGCCGCTGTTCTTCGGCCTGCGCAGCCCAGCCGCGGCCTTCGCAGACATCGTGGCCCTGTGGGTGGCCATTGCCGCGACCACGGTTGCGTTCTATCGCCTCTCGCTCCCGGCCGGGGTGCTGATGACGCCGTACTGGCTGTGGGTGACGTTCGCGGCGGGCTTGAACCTCGCCATCTGGCGGATGAACGCCTGATCCGCCCTGGCGACCGGAGCGGCTGCCGGGGCAAGGCTCGCGCGGGTGAGTCAATCCAGTTGCCCCACGATGCGGCGGAAGGCCTCGGCGTTCTGGGCCGCCTGCCCGCGGTGGCAGTTGTTGAAGAACGCATACACCTTGTCCACCTGGTCGGCCAGCTCCGACCAGTCGCCGGCGACGGCCTTCAGCTCCTCGGCGCTGTAGCTGTAGTCGTACCGGTCGGCGGCGCCGGCGTACCAGTTGCCGGCGTTTCGGGAATGCAGCCGGAGGTAGCCGGTTCTGGACGTGGCCGTCGGCCGGGGGCGATACAGGCCCGGCAGCGCGGGCGCGTCCGGAACCACCAGCGTCACGTTCCGCTCGCCCAGGCCGGCCAGCGTCGAGGCGTGCTCCCAGGAGCGATGGCGAAACTCCACCGCCAGCGGCAGCGATTCCAGCTCGGCGATGGCCGCGGCCAGGTACTTGCGGCTCTCGATCGTGCGGTGGAACGACTGGGGGAACTGAAGCAGCACGCCCGCCAGCTTGCCCCGCTCTTGCAGGGGCGAGAGGCCCTCGATGAACTCACCGCAGACGTCGCGGCTGCCCTGGTGGGTGATCTGCTGGTTGGCCTTTACCCAGATGTCAAATCCGGGCGGGGCGGCGCGGGCGATCCTGTCCAGCGTGGCCGCACTCGGCATCCGGTAGAAGGTGAAGTTCAGCTCGACCGTCTGAAAGTGCTGGACGTAGAGCCGCAGCATGTCCCCCGGCCGCGTCCCGGGCGGATAAAAGGGCCCCACCCAGTCGGCGAAGGAATAGCCGCTGGTGCCGACGATGAAACGCATTCCCTTCGATACACCTCCCGGGGCAGTCGACTAGCGCGTGAGCGCCTGTTCTTCGAAGTGCAGGTCAACGGATGAGAAGAGGTCCCTGGGCTCGTTCTTCATACGCTGGATCGCCTGGTTCAGATAGGCTTGTTCGATCTCGACGCCGATGCTGTTTCTCCCGCAGCGCATTGCCGCAATCAATGTCGTCCCGGTTCCCACGAAGGGATCGACAACAGTATCTCCGACGAACGAGAACATGCGTACGAGGCGGAAGGCCAGCTCCACCGGGAAAGGTGCCGGATGTGTCTTTGTCGATGCGCCGGGGATGTTCCAGAACTGCCGAAACCACGCGTCGTATTCGTCTTTTGTCAGTTTACTGAGCTTCCTCTGTTCGGGAGTCGGCTTACGATATCCCCCGGGCTTGCGCTGCATGAGGATAAACTCGATGTCATTCTTGATGATCGCGTTCGGCTCATAGGGTTTCCCGAAGAACCTGGTCCCATTGTTTACTTCGTAATTGGCATTGGCAATCTTGTGCCAGATGATCGGATTTAGGTTATCAAACCCGATCTTCCGACACATGACGCAGATATCCGCGTGCAGCGGCACGACCAGGTGTCGCCCGTGCCTCCGGCGGGAGAGGCACACATCCCCGACGACGCAAACCAGCCGCCCTCCCGGGACGAGAACGCGGTAACACTCAACCCAAACGTTACTTAGTTGGTCGAGGAATTCTTCGTAATTGCTTACGTGACCCAACTGATCCGCGTTCGGTTTGTAGCGCTTGAGCGTCCAATACGGGGGCGAGGTCACCACGAGGTGTACGGAAGCATCCGGGATAAATGATAGGTCGCGAGCATCTCCATGCACTATTCTATGTACTGTTGGCGGCAGCTTGTCCATGTTCGCACTCTCAGTAGTGGGTCGCATGTGCTGAGGCGTGAGCAACAAGAGAGCTTGCGAACGCAGCAAACGCGAGATCGCGAGCTGGCTCTGAATAGGGGGCGCGTTCCCCGGGGGTTCTCTCCGATGTCAGAAAGGACGCCGCATCATAGTGGCGCTCGCGAACCAGTTTCCTGCACAAGAGTTCATAACGCTTCATGTACGAGGCGTTCTTGAATTCCTGGAACACCTCGAAATGCGGTTCTCTTACGGTGACATTCCTGCGGGAAGCGGGACAGTCCTCGAGCAGAAAAAGGTAGCCAGCCCAGGGCCTCGGCGATTCGAGGAAAGCCCCGTCTCGGTAGGCCGTCCATAAGTCAACGGCGGTCCCTATGGCTTCCTCCGTTCGGTTATTGAAGTTGTTGCCAAATGATGGACCGACCTGGGACTTTGCTTCCATGGCGACCAGCAAATGCCCGTTGGCAACAACCAACATGTCCCATTCCTTGGTCGGGCGGAAAAAGCCGGGTAGTTCGAGGGACTTGTGGCGATGAATGTGCGCATCCGAAATACCGGCTGATCGGACCAAATCGCCGACAAGTTCAACGAACCCGTCCATCTGGGCCCCGCCGGTTACTGCCGATCGGGAGCCCTGATCCGACTTGCCTTTTTGGCGCTGCGAGCGTGTCTGGCGCCTACGGGTTTGCCAGAAATGCGCTACCGCATTGCGGACTCGACGATCTAGTTCTTTAGCGTCCATAGTGACCCTGGAACAGGATAGGACTGATTCACTTGGCGGTCAATCATGTTACTCGCCGGGGGAAGCAAGTGTCGCCCGGAAGGACGAGGCCTGTGCAATGATATCGCGTCGGCCGCAAGGGTGATCGCGCCGTATTGGTCCTCGACCTTGCCGGAGACGACGTACGGCCCGTAGCGGGTGATCGGCGGGGCTCTGCGGAGCAGGTCGGGAAAGATGGTCACCTCGAAGAGCCCGTATTCGTCGTCCAGGGTCAGGAACATCATCATCCGGCCGGCTTGCGTGCCCGTGGTGCGCTGTGCCTCGACGACGCCGGCGATGCGGACTTTCCGGCCGACGCGGCGGGGCAGGTCGCGGCTGTCGGCGTCGACCGCGCCTTTCAATTGCGGGCGGTGCAGTTGCATGACGTGCTGGCCGACGCTCAGGCCGAGGATCCGCCGCTCGTCGGCGTACTTTCGCCGCGGGCTGTAATCGCCGGGCACCTCGGGCAGGTTCGGCTCGGACGGCAGCAGCGTCGCCGCCTCCGCCGGCCGGCGGGGGCCGACGCCGAAGAAGACGTCCAATTCCAGCATCAGCGCCGGCCGCTTGCGCTGAGTGAAGTCGAATGCCCCGCACAGGATCAACGACCTGGCCTCTTCCCGCCCGAGCCGGGTTCGCACGAGGAAGTCGGTCAGCGACGCCAGCGGCCCGCGCCGCCGGGCGCGAAGGATGGCCGCGATGCCCACCGGCCCCAGGCCCTCGACGAAGTTCAGGCCCACGCGAATCGCCTCGCCGGCGATGGAGAACTCCTCGGCGGAGCGGTTGACGTGCGGCAGCAGGAAGCGAATGCCGGCGCGCTTGGCCTGCTCGGCGTACACCCGCGGGGGGTACATGCTCTGATTGTTGTTCAGGGCGCCCGTCCAGAACTCCAGCGGGTAGTGCGTCTTCAGGTACGCCCCGGCGTAGGCCAGCAGGGCGTAGCTGGCGGCGTGGGCGCGGCAGAAGGAATAGGCGTTGAACTTGGCCATCTGCACCCAGATGTCCTTGGCGTAGTCGCCGTCGACGCCGTTTGCCCGGCAGCGGGCGAGAAACTCGCGCGACAGCCGCAGCCGCTGGTCGTCGTCGCGGCATTTCTGGACGGCCTTGCGGAAATGGTCGGCCTCGGGAAGCGAGCTTCCCAGCATGGCCGCCGCCACCAGCATCACGTCGTCCTCGTACACCATCACCCCGTGCGTGTCGCGGAGGATGGCGTCGACCTGCGGCTGGCCGGCGGGAACGCCCTCCAGCCCGCGGTGGCGGCGGACGAAGACCTCCTTCATCCCTACCTGCCTGCCCGCCTGCCGCCGAGCAGGCAGGCAAGTGCTGGCCGCGCCGGGGCGGATCAGCGCCAGCACCTTCATCACGTCGCGGACGTCGGCCGGCCGCGTCATCCGCAGCAGCGACCGCATGGCCGGCGATTCGAGCTGGTTGCAGCCGACCGTCTCGGCCTGGCGCAGCGTGCGGATCGTGGCCGGGTCGGACGGCGGCAGCGACTCGATGTCGATTTTCTTGCCGCGCCGGCGCCGGATCAGGTCGCAGGCGTAGCGCACGGTGGACAGGCACCGATTGCCCAGCAGGTCCAGCTTGACCAGGCGAATGTCCTCGATGCCGTCCTTGTCGTACTGCGTGATCGTCACCCCCTTCGGGGCCGGCTGGGTCGGCACGTAATGGTCGATGGGCTTGCGGCCGATGACGATGCCGCCGGGGTGCACCGACAGGTGGTTCGGCAGGTCGATGATCCTCGCGGCCAGGCGGCGAATCCGCTCCAGGTAGCCCTCCTCGGCGATTCCAGTCTTCAGCATGCGGGAAATCTGCTCGTCGGAGTATCCCAGCGCCTTGGCGGTTTCGCGCACGGCCGAGCGCGGCTGGAAGGTGATGTGCGTGGAGACCATGGCCACGCGGTCGCCGCCCCAGCGGCGGAAGGCGTAGTCGATCACGTCGTCGCGGACGCGCCAGCAGAAGTCGATGTCGAGGTCGGGGAAGTCCTCGCGGCCTTCGTGGAGGAACCGCTCGAATGGAATGTGGAAGGCCAGCGGGCAGACGTTGGTGATGCCCAGGACGTAGGCGACCAGGCTGCTGGCGCCGCTTCCCCGGCCGGCGACGGGGGCGCGGTCGCCGGCGGCGCTTGCCCGGCGGGCGTACTGGACGATGTCCCAGACGACCAGGAAGTATTCCGAGAAGCCCAGCCGTCCGATGAGGGCGAGCTCCTTTTCCAGGCGATATTCGGCCATCTCGGGGGGAATCCGGCCGTAGCGCTTGCACATGCCCTCCCGGCACAGCCGGCGGAGGTAGGCGCGGGCGGAAAGCCCCTCCGGCGGGACGAAGCCCGGAAAGACCGGCTCGCGCGGCAGAAGCCGGTAGCCGCAGCACGCCTCGGCCAGGCGGCGGTTGTTGCGGACCGCCGCGGGAAAGGGCGCGAGCTGCTTCTGGAGTTCCCGGCGGCCGCGGAGGAATGCCTCTCGATGGGGCAGGGCGTCGGGGCGGACGTCGTCGCAGGTCGCCCCCAGGCGGATCGCCGACAACAGCCGCGCCACCTCGTAATCCTCGCCGTCGGTGAACAGCGACTTGCCCGTCGCCGCCAGCGGCAGGGAGAGGCTTTCGGCGCATTCTCTCAGGCGGCGGATCCGGGAGTGCGACTGCGTGGCCGGGTCCAGCTCCAGCCACAGCCGTTTCGGATCGGCCCCGGCCGAAAGCAGTGAGGCGGCAAAGGCGGCGTCCTCGACGACGACGTGCAGCCCCTCGCCCAGTTCCGCCAGGTCGGCGGCCAGTTGCGAGGTTCGCTCTGATGCCTGCGACTGTCGGCGCTGGATGCGGGTGATGATCCGGCAGAGGTTCTCGTAGCCGGTTTCGTTCTCGATGAGGGCGACGGCCGCGCCCGGCTCGTCCTGCAATTCCGCCCCGACGATTGTCCCCAGGCCGGCCTGCTCCGCCAGCCGGCAGAACCGCGTCGCGCAGTAGAGGTTATTCACGTCGGTCAGCGCCAGCCGGTCGTGCCCGAGCTGGCGGGCGCGCCGGATGAGGCTTTCCGGCAGGGCCGTTCCACGCAGCAGCGAGTAGCCGCTGCGGACGTGCAGGGGTGTGATGGACACATTCATGATATTCCGTGCTTTTCTCGCCTCGCCCGTCGGACGTCGGCCTGCCTTGTTAAAGGTTGGAGGTGAGAGGTTAGAGGTTAGAGAGCGCCTTGGGTTTTCTTGCCTCCCACGGACCGTTCGATCGCCCGCAGCATCCGGCTACATTCGTTGTATTCGTTCACCAGCTCCTCATAGGTTTTGTCGCTCAGGTATTCTTTCCGGCGAGCGATCATTACGTGGTGTTGTGTCTCCCGGATTTCGCCGAGGGCTCTGCTGATGGCTTCGAGGTAGATGTTCTTGTGCTTGTTGTTGAATCCCTCTGCGAGGTTGGCCGGCGCGGAGTTCGACGACCGCCGCATCTGCGAACCTAGCTCGTGTAACTCGAATCGGGGAAAGACCAGAGAAAGCTCGTGCACGCGCAAATGCAGGTCCACCAGCCTCCGGTAAACCTGCAAGTCCCCGACCCTCGATATCTTCGTCATGGACCTGCCCCTTTCACTCGATGATGAACTCGTTCTCTCACCTCTGACCTTTCACCTCTAACCTATTTTGTCAGCGACGGCGTGCGCAGGACGAAGCCGTAGTCGTTCTGCCGGAGCCGGCCGAGCAGCTCGATGGACTTGCCGGTCACGACCGCGGCGTGGCCCCAGCGGTCGCGGATCTTGTCGACGGCGGCGTAGAGGCTGCGGCGGCGGCTCCGGGCGGGCGGCTCGAACAGATTGGCTTCGGCGCCTTTCGGGGAGAACTGCGAAAGCACGATCCCCACGTGCCGCAGCGCCACCCGCCGGCGGTACAGTCGATCCAGCATTCCGCTGACGGCCTGGAAGACTTCGGCGTCGTCGTCGGCCGGCGCCGAAAGCGACCGGCGGACGGCGATCTCCTTGAAGTCGTCGTAGCGGATGCTCAGCTCCACGCACCGGGCCAGCAGCCCCGTCAGGCGGACCGTCCGCATCGCCCGCTCCAGCAGGTAATACAGCATTCCGCGAATCTCCCGCCGGTCGCAGGTGGGCTGATGGAAGGTCGTCTCCCGCGAGATGGTCTTCGGCATCGGCGTGCCGTGGCCGACCGCCTGCACGTCCCGGCCGCGGCAGCGCTCGTACAGCACCTCGCCGCGCTGGCCGAACATCGAACGCAAGATGCCCCGCGGCAGGGGGCGGAGCCCGCCGACGGTGTGGATGTTCATGTCGCGGAGCTTCTCGGCCGTCTTGGGGCCGGCGCCCGGGAGCTTGTCGATCGGCAAAGCGTCCAGGAACGCTCGCTCCCGGCCGGGGGCGATCCACGCCACGCCTCGCGGCTTGACCGACCCGGAGGCGATTTTCGCCAGCATCCGGTTGGCTGCCAGGCCGACCGAGACCGGAAGCCCCGCCGCCTCGAGCGCTTCTTTCTGTAATTGCCTGCCCAGGGCCGGCGGGTCGCCGCGGCGGAGGATGGGCGTGCCCGTGGCCTCGCCGTAGGCCTCGTCGAGATAGGTCTCCAGGGTGATCGTGTAGCGCCGGCAGATCCGCCAGATGTGCTCGGCGAAGCAGCGATAGACGTGGTGCTGCCCGGGCAGGAACACGGCCGACGGGCAAAGCCGCCGCGCCCGGGCCAGGGACATCCCCGCCCGCAGCCCGAACCGGCGGGCCTCGTAGCTGCACGAGGCGATGCACCCGCTGCCGACCACCACCGGACGGTTCCGCAAGGCCGGGATCAGAAGCTGCTCCACCGACGCGAAGAACGCGTCCACGTCCACGTGCAGGATGAGTTTTCCATATTCGCCCATGGCCAATCGCCACCTCGCCGCCGATCGCTTGCCTAAGACTATTGTTAATAAGATTTTATGCAAAAATTCCCTGGTTGGCTTCGTCTCGCGCCATTCCTAACATATACCTAACACAAATATACGCCATCCAGGCAGGCTCGTCAAGCGATTGCGGCGGCTTCTCCGAAAAAAATTGAGCCCGGCTCTGCGGCACGTCATCCGCCCTCCGTCGCCGCCCCGCGGTGACCTATCCCCAGTTTGCCGAACCGCCCTGGGAGCTGGCAAGTGTGCACGTGGCGAGAGCCATGGAATGCGACATCGCCCAGACAATTCCGGTGCGTGCGAGCACGCACCCTACGCCTGGCCCCAGCCCCAGCGGGGCGTCTCTGTTAGCCCCGTGCCAGAGCACCGGGGGAATCGGCGGAGCAAGCAGCGCAGCCCCATCGCGGCGTCTTGACGGGGTGGGGAGCCAAGACGCCCCTACGGGGCTCCAGGCGGGCGGAGCCCTCCACCTCCCCGGGCTGACGCCCGGGCCAAAGGCGCCCCTACCGGGGCTACCCATGGAACTGGGGATAAGTCAGCCCCCCGCGGGATTGACTCAGGACCGCATCGCCGGGAGGATACTGACGCCCGTGCGAGAATGGTTCCAATGAGCCCACGTGGGAAAGTCGACCGGCTGCACCTGGCCCTGCTTCTCAGCGGGGCGGCGATCCTGATCTGGTCGGGCATCTGCCCGCGGGAGCGGCTCACGTGGCTGATGGAGGTCGCCCCGGTGCTGATCGGCGGGGCGGTGCTGGCGGCGACGTATCGCCGGTTCACCTTCACCTCGCTCGCCTACGTGCTGATGTGGGTCTTTGCCGTCGTGCTGATGGTCGGCGGGCACTGGACCTACGCCGAGGTGCCCGTGGGCAACTGGGTTCGCGACGCCCTTGACCTGAAGCGGAATCACTTCGATCGCTTCGGGCACCTGTTGCAGGGCTTCGTGCCGGCCATGGTTGCCCGCGAGGTGCTGCTGCGGACCTCGCCGCTGCGCCCGGGGAAGTGGCTGTTCTTCATCGTCGTCTGCGTCGCCTTGGCCGTCAGCGCCGCGTATGAGCTGTTTGAATGGGGCTATGCCGTCGTCGCCGGCGCGGCGGCCGAGTCGTTCCTCGGCAGCCAGGGCGATCCCTGGGACGCGCAGTGGGACATGTTCCTCGCCCTCTGCGGGGCCGTCCTTTCACAACTGTCCCTGGCAAGGAGCCACGACGGGCAGTTGAGGAAGATCTCGACCGCCTGAGCGGCACTCACGGATGGCGGCGCTGATACTCACCGGCGCCGTTGGCCTCGGCGAAGTCCTCCGTCCTTGCCCGCGGTACTACTCCCTCTCCCCGTGCTTGGGGGGGAAGTTGTGCTCGTGATGGCCGCGCGTGGCCTCGGTGCAGCCGTCCTCGCCGACGAAGTTGAACAGCCAATCGCCGGAGGAGCCCCCGTAGCTGAAGAAGCTGTAATCTTGCACCCGCTCCCTGGGGAAGGTGTTGACGTGTCCGTCCAGGTAGCTGAGGGCGACCTCGCCGGCGTGGCGGAAGCCGATGTAGCCCTCGAACCAGCCCCAGCCGGGTTTCATCTGGTAGTCGCCGGCGGCGTTGTCGTGCCACCCGTACTGGTCCGCGAAGTCCCTGTTCCTCGTGTCGCCGGAGAATACCACGCCGGAGGGGTTGCTGGCCCAGTCGGGGGACGGCATGTATACGCTGCGCCAGTGACGACCGACCCCGGCGCACATGTATCCGAAGTACCGTGCCTCTCCGCCGCTGTCGACGTCCCAGCCGGGGGGGTTGCCCTGTCGAGTATAATCATCAAACAGGCGGTTCCAGCCCCGGTTGACGCGGACGGCGATGTTCGTCCAGTAGCAGGCGTGGTACTTGTCGAGCATGTG
>Ga0315541_1001569_pt1 | contig 20835 bp, 16 predicted proteins | sample SalMarSW160190MG_FD_203095 | JGI IMG/M metagenome (GOLD analysis project Ga0315541, IMG submission 203095) | Salt marsh sediment microbial communities from the Plum Island Ecosystem LTER, Massachusetts, United States - Salt Marsh Sediment SW1601-190 ...
GCATGGGTGAGCGCTCGAAGCTGGAGGTGGGCCCCATCGACCTCAAGGACTTCGAGGGGACGATGCGGCGGTTCTGGCACGTCTACACCGAGTGCTGGAAGGGCAACTGGGGCTTCTGCCCCCTGTCGCTGGAGGAGTGGCTCTATCTGGGCAAGGAGCTGAGGCCGCTCATGGTTCCCGGGGGCGGCATCCAGGTCATGTCCAAGGGGGAGATCATCGGCTTCGTCTTGGCCATGCCCGACTTCAACCGGGCCATGCAGAAGGACCGGAGCGGGCGCCTCTTCCCCCTCAACTGGCTCCGCCTCCTCCGGGGCCGCAGGCGGGCGCCCTGGGCGCGGACCCTACTCGCCGGCGTCCTTCCCGGGCATCGCCGCAAGGGCGTGCTTTCCCTCATGCTCTATACCGCCATGCGCTCTGCGCCGCGCTACGGCGTGCGGCACATCGAGGCGTCGTGGATCCTGGAGGACAACACCGAGATGAACTCGGTGCTCGAGGCGCTGGAGGCCAAACCGTACCGGACCTGGCGGATCTACGGCCGACAGCTCTGAGCACGCCGGGGGGCGGACGCCGGAAACGGCGCCCGCCCCCCGGGACTCCTCGTCCTATTCCGCGGCTCCGGCCTGGAACCTGAGCCGCGCGGCGATTCCGTGGCCCTCCTGGTCGAGGCGCTCCCCGGCCTCCCCGCTCAGCTCCTCGGCGTAGGCTCCCTGGGAGAAGGCCAGACCCACCGCCTGATCCGCCGCCGCCGGGTGCTCCTGGATGAAGGAGCGGGACAGGAGGAGGGTGTCCACCTGCTTCCCTTCCAGGGCTTTCAGGGTCTCGTCCCGGCCCAGCGCGCCCTTTCCGCCGGCGCGAGCCGCGTCGGCCACGCCCGCCACCAGGGCGAGGTGACCCTGCTCGCTGAGGTCGCCCGCCGCCGACCGAATCTCCTCCCGGACCTCGGCGGGGCTCATGTCCAGGTGGAGGCTGGCCCGCTGGGCCACGCGCCCCTCCAGGCTGCGGGGAAGTAGCGCCAGAAGCCTCTTCACCGCGTCTCCGGTTCCCCCGAGGACGACGATGCCGTCCCCCCGGGAGCGCTGCTCGATGAGATCGGCCAGCTCCTTGCGTAGGCGGTCGGCGGCCACCTCGCGGAGTCGCTGGCCCTGGTCGGTGGACGTAGCGCCCCGCACGCCCGACGAGCGGCCCGCGCGCTTGCGCATCCCCGCGTCACTGAGGTCGCCTACCTCGGTGTCGGCCGTGACGCCGTCCAGCTCGTTGATGGACCCCTCCACGTGCTCGAATACCCGCGCCCGACGGCCATCCAACAACACCGCCAGCACCGGCCGCTCCTGTTTCAGGGCTCGCACGTACGGTGCGGCGCGTATGCCGCGCTGCCAGGCCACAAGGTTGGGCATGTGAGCCGGGACGCCGTCGGCGTACCACACCTGCCCGGAGGTGGCGAAGGCGACCCAACCGCGCTTGGACATGGAGGTGTGCTCACCGGCTGTGAGTTCGCGGGCCACCAGGTTCCAGCCAGCATCGAACGCGGCCAGGTCGGCGTCGCCTGCGTGCTCGAGGGTCCGCCTGAGCCGTGAGATCTCCCGTTCCAGGTGGACCCGCCACGTGTCGCGCTGCGCGGGGTCACGCTGGTCCGCGTCCACGTACACGCTCAGGACTTCCTGATCCCTCAGGTCCTGGAACAACTCCAACAGCCTCTCGCGGGTGAGCATGCTCGTGCCTTCCCCTTCAAAGGTCGCCGTGGATCCCCTGCATGATCCAATCTAACCCGCCGTGAAGCAGGGGTGCCTCCAGCCGCCCATTGCCCTCAGGCCGCCGAGGCCTACCTTGCGGCGCTTGCGGACCCTCCAACTCGAGCAGGTTATGCTGCGAAAAGCTTCTCGGGTCAGCCCTGCGGCTGCGCACGTGTCTGAACCCCGGGAGATCTCCCTGGTCCGGGCCCTGGTCACCCTCGGGGCCTTCGTCGCCCCGCTGGCGCTCCTCGGCCTCCTCCTGCACAACAACGAGGCCCTCGCCCGGTCCCTCCTGGGCGCCGCTGGAGTGCTGGCCGCGTGGGCTACCATCCTGTTCGCCACCGCAGCCCGCGACCGGCGCAAGCTGGCCATCACCTTCGCGGCCCAGGGCAACCATTGGGTGCAGATGCTGGCCCAGGCGGCGGTCCTGCTCTGGTGGGGCTGGCACACGCGTGGCGTGTATGCCTTCTTCACCCTGATCCTCGCCCAGATCCTCTTCGCCTACGGCATGGACGCTCTGCTCCAATGGTCGCGGCGCGGCATCTGGCGGATGACCTTCGGGCCCATCCCGGTGATGTTCAGCATCAACCTGTTCCTCTGGTTCAGGCCCGAGTGGTTCCACTGGCAGTTCGGGATGATCGCGCTGGGATTCCTGGCCAAGGAGTTCCTGCGGTGGACCCGCGACGGACGCCGGACGCACATCTTCAACCCGTCGTCCTTCCCACTGGCCGTGTTCGGCCTCTTCCTGGTGGTCACGGGCTCGTCGGACATGACCTTCGGCCAGTTCATCGCCAACACGCAACACGACCCACCCTTCATCTACGTGGTCATCTTCCTGGCTGCGCTGCCCGGCCAGATCCTCTTCGGGGTGGCCAGCATGACCATGGCCGCCGTGGTGACGGCGTACGGCGCGAGCCTGGCCTACTTCGCAGCCTCGGGCACCTACCTCTTCTTCGACAGCCACATCCCCGTCCCCGTCTTCCTGGGGATGCACCTCCTCTTCACCGATCCCTCCACCTCCCCGCGCACCGAGGCCGGGCGCCTCGCCTTTGGGATCATCTACGCGCTGGGCACCGCCGCACTCTACATCCTCTTCCTCCGGGTGGGTGTGCCGACCTTCTACGACAAGCTGCTCCCCGTGCCCCTGATGAACCTCATGGTCCGGGGCATCGACGGCCTCGCGGCCTCCCGGCCCCTGGCCGCCCTGGACCCGTCCAGGATCGCCAGGGCGCTCACCCCACCCCAGCGGAACGTGGCGTACACCGGGCTCTGGGTCGGCGTCTTCGTGGCGTTGAGCTTCACCCAGGGCATGGGCGACCGGCACCCGGGCCAGTACCTCCCCTTCTGGGTGGAGCGGTGCGAGGCCGGCGACGAGCGGGCATGCAGCTACCGCGAGCACCTCACTCTGGTCTACTGCAACAACGGCTCGGGGTGGGCCTGCAACGAATGGGGGATCCTGCAGGTCGAGCAGCGGAAGCAGCCCGGTCGCGCCTTCCACGAGGCCTGTGACCTGGGGTACCGGCCCGCATGCGCCAACACGGTGCGGGACAGCCTGGACGCGGCTACCCTGCAACGCGGCCCGCCCGCGGAGAAAGACCTTCCCATCGTGCTCCGGGGGACGAAACCGGCGCTGAAGGAGCGGGATCCGGAGCGCCTGCGGGCCCTCGCCTGCGAGCAGGGGTGGGCCGGGATGTGCATGGAAGGCGGGGCGTGAGACCCGCCCCGCTCCCCGCTACCGCAGAGCCCGCCTAACCACCCCCGCCCGTCGCCGCCGGCATCCGGTGGCAGTCGGCGCACTGCTTTCCCGCATAGTGTTCCTTCTGGGGCGCGTGGCATGCAAGGCAGAGCTGCCGCGTCCTGGGGGCATCCTTGATCCCGTCGGGCGCCGGGTTGTGGCACCCGGTCCCGGTGCACCCCATGTGGGCGTCCAGGTCGTGCGCCCCCTCGGCGGGGGGCTGATGGCACTGGGAGCAGTCCGACGTCGGCAGGTGGTGCCCCAGATGGCACGACGAGCAGTCGGCGCCCACGGCGGCACGCAGGTCGCTCCCCTGGGTGTGGCACTCCGCACATTCCACCGACGTGTGCTTGGCATGGTCGAAGGTGATGTTCCGGAGCGGCCGGTCCAGCGATCCGATGCGGATGTTCAGCGATCGGGTGATCTGGAGGGTATGGTCCGAGACCTCCTCGGAGGTGTGGCACCGGGTGCAGTCGTTGCTCACCGGCGGGCGGTGGTGGCAGGCGCGGCAGTCCTCCAGGGAAGTCACCAAGAGCGTACCGTGCCCGTCCTGGGTGCCGTGGCAGCGTGCGCAGTCCACGGAGGTGTGGTCCGCATGCGTGAACCTGGAGAGCGGCGAGGTGAGGCCGTGGCTCGGGGTGGGGGAGACCCACTCCACCAGGGTGCCTCCTCCCTTGTGGCAGGCCTCGCACTCGTCGCCGTTCTCCGGCACCCGGAACTCGTGGGCCTGGTGGCAGTGCAGGCAGTCGGCCAGAGCCTCGGGCTTCACGGTCCGGTGGAAGGTCGACAGGGGGGTGGCCCCTGAATGGCACCCCGCGGCGGTGCACGACTTCGTGACGTTGGCCGGGACCGATCTGTCCCAGAGGTTGTGGCAGGTGGCGCAGACGGCCCCGTGGGGCTCGTCCCGCGGGACGGGCTCGTCGAGACAGTACTCGGAGCCGCGCGTGAGGCAGCGCAGGTTGTCGTCGGGGATGGTGTCGCGGGCCTGGAAGGTGCGTGAGAGCGGGCCTGCGATCCCGGGGGCGGCGGCCAGCGCCAGCGGCATCCCCACCGCACCCGCCAGGACGAGGACCAGCCCGGTCCGGACGGCTCGTCCAGACCGGGCTGAGTGGGCCTTCAGGGCGCCGTCTCCGGCATCGCGGGGCTCAGGCGTCCACACCGACATGGCTCCCTCCAGCGCTCGATAGGGCCTCGGCTCCGCAGTCTAGGCCGGGACGGGTGTCGGGTGCGCGTCTGGGGTGCTTCCACCCGCAGGGGAGGGATGCGGACCGTCGTGCCCGCCCTTTTCGGCCGTGCCACGGAGGATCGGGAAAAGCTTGACCATCAGAACATAACCGAGGATCTCTATGGAGATGAAGCCGATGGTCACCGCGAACTCGGCCAGGGAGGGGAAGTACGACCACTGCGGCCCCGGGTTGTATGCGATGAGGAAGGTGGAGAAGCGGTAGAGGCCCCCACCCAGGACCACCGCGACGGCCATGGCGGAGAAGAAGCCCGCGCCCGCTCTGCTCCGCCACAGGATCAGGCCGAGGGCCGGCCCGGCCATCAGGGCCATCTCGACGAGGAAGAGGAGGCTGTAGAAGTCCATGCGGGCGACGAGGCCCAGCTCTCCGGCGTAGGCGATCTCGGCGACACGGAGGGTGGAGTACGTGAGCAGCACGCCCGCGATGGGCACGGCCAGGGCGCGCAGCATCGGAGTCTCCTGGGGCCGCTTGAAGGCCTTCGCCGAGATGCAGCACTCGAGCGTCACCGCCGCGTACCCCATTGCCACCACCGAGATGAGGAAGAGGAGGGGGAGCAGGGGCGAGTGCCAGAGCGGGTGCAGCTTGTGCCCCGACAGGAGCATCATGGAGCCCAGGGAGGACTGGTGCATGGTGGGGAGCAGCAGCCCCAGGGCGATGAAGTACGGGAGCGCCTTCTCCATCTTCGGGAGCACCGCCACGGCGATCTTGCGCAGCCAGGAGATCTTGCTCTCCTGCCACCGCTCGAGCACGGCGGGCGACACCTCGATCCAGAGGACCGTGGTGTAGAGCATGATGCAGAGGGCGACCTCCAGCAGGATGGAGTTGAAGTTCCACTGCCAGAAGTAGGTGGGGATGCGGTAGAAATTCCAGAACCGCCCCAGGTCCACCAACACGCTCAGGCCGCCGAGGGTGTAGCCGAAGGCGCTGGTGAGCAGGGCCGGGCGCACCAGGGGGTGGTATTTGCCCCGGTTCGCAACGTAGACCAGGAGGGCCATGGCGTATCCGCCGCAGGCCAGCGCCGTCCCGACCACGACGTCCATGGTGATCCACAGGCCGAAGGCGTAGCCGTCGTTCATGTTCGTCGAGGCCCCGAGGCCGACCACGAACCTCCACAGGATGGTGAACGTGCCCAGGAGCGCGATGGCCGCAAGGACCATCGTGGTGGGCGTGATGAGCTTGCCGCCCACGGGTGCGGAGTGCTCCACGTCGTGGTGGGCGGCCTCCTCCTCCTTGAGCTTCTTCGTGTTGCGCCGGACCACCGCGCCCAGGACGGCGAAGAGGGCCAGGGGCGCCGCAAAGCCCTTGTAGAGCGTGTGCTGGATGGTCTCCGGGAGCTCGGGGACCGAGTGCTCACCGAGGTCGGGAAGCCCCAGTTCGGCGAAGGAGACGTCGGGGCGGGTCAGGTACAGGACGGACGTGCCGCCGCCGTCCGTCTCGCCGAACACCTTGGGGTTGTATTTGTCGGGCTCGGCCTCGATGCGCTGGTGCGCCTCGGCGAGCATCTCCTCCCGTGTTCCGAACACGAGGGCGCCCATGCGGCAGGCCTCCACGCAGGCGGGCTGCAGCCCCTGGGCCCGGCGCTCGGCGCAGAGGTCGCACTTGTTCAGCTTGGGGACGGGTGTGTCCCACTCGAAGCGGGGCACGACGAAGGGGCAGGCGATCTGGCAGTAGCGGCACCCCACGCACAGGTCGCCGTTCCATACAACGGCGCCGTCCTCGTCCTTGTGCATGGCGCCGAGCATGCAGGCGCTCACGCAGGCCGGATCCAGGCAGTGCATGCACTGCGACTTGCGGAAGGCGTCCCCGTCGTCGGTGATGAACCGCAGGAGGGCCGTGGGGGCGTCCTGGGTGAGGGCGGGGGAGTCCCCGAGGGACTCGGCCACCGGCCAGTCGTTGGCCTCGGAGCACGCCACCACGCATTCGCGGCACCCTACGCAGCGGGTCCCGTCGTACAGGATGGAAGCCTTCGTGTTGGTCTCTATGTGCCGAGTCCGGGCTGCCCGGATGGGGCTGGGCACGGCTGCGGTGGCCGCCGCCGTCGCCAGGGCCTGCAGGGCTGCTCGCCTGGATATGCTCATGTCTCGCTCGTTCGGGTGGGGTGCGGAGGTCGTCCGACGAGGCCGGGAAAGACGGCCCGCTCGTGCGCCCCCTGGTGGGTGGGTTGAACCGTCAGGGGTGCACGTGCCAGGGATCCCGGGCGTGGGTGGTGACCCAGCAGCGGAAGGGCGAATAGGCGCAGAACAGGACGACGCCGGCGACGAGGGCGACAGCGACGCCCACGAGGACCACCGCCCGGAAGAAGAACAGGCCGAGCGCGATGAGCGGGAAGCTCACGGCGACGACGACCGCTGCTCCGCACCATTCGAGCGCGTTGGCAACCTTATGAAGACCGGATGTCATGATCGCCTCCCAGCGGAGTGGACGGTGTTCCTGACCCTCTGGACAGCAAGAGGCGAACCACTTTCGAGGTCCGCCCACCACCCGGCGAAAGCCCAAGTGCCACAACGGTTTCTTCCATGGGGGTCAACACGGATCGCCGGTCGGGACGCCTGGGAGAGAAGAAGAATTCAACAGTCATTGTGGAGATATTCAGCGGTGGTTTCGGCCCGTCACGGGCCTGGTCTCATCAGCGGACGAAGTGGCCCAGGAGCTCGACGTAATGGGCCCCGCACAGGACCTGGCGCAGGTCGCGGAGCGACTGGGCCGGGTCCGGTGCGGCGAGGGCTCCGGACTCGGAGAGGAGGCGGAGCGCGAGGGTGCGCCGGAACCGGCGCAGGTCGTGCTCGGTCTGCTCCAGCGCCCTCGGCGCGGGCAGGAGCCCCAGGATTCCGGCGGGGTCCAGCCCCTCGACCTCCAGGAGCCACCCATCCCCGTAGGGCTCGGTGACGAGCGTCTCGGGGTGGCTCTGGAGGATGCGGTTGGCCCGCACGAAGTGCCCGGACACGGGAGCGGAGAGCTTCAGGGAGCCCAGCCCCAGGTCCACCTCGCAGATCGGGTCGCCCCGCTGGAGCTCCTCACTCCCGGGGTTGCAGCGCACGCCTACGGCGCACCCGATGAGAGCGGTGGCGAACGCGTCCAGGCCCACTCTCCAGATGCTGGCGTCGTCGTGGGACATGGCCTGGACCCACGTGTGCCCGGGTGAGAAGAGCCGGTCGCCGGGGAAGAGCCCCTCGTCGGTGCGGCGGTCGAGATGGCCGACCTGGTGGGTCACGGCGAGCATCTGTCCCCTCAGCGCGGCATCGAGCGGGCAGTGCTCGCAGTCGAAATTCCGGTCGCACAGCTTGTAGCTGATGAGACCGGCGGTCATCCACACGCACGGTTCCGTCTCGGGGGCGAGAACCTGGTAAGGCATCATGGGCCTCCTTTGTGGGAGGTTCCTATGCAAGCGCGGTACCAGAGCCCGGCGGCTCGGAATCGCCCGCCGTTCCTAGCCTTCCGGCGAGGCGGGGTGCGAGCGTGGGGAGCGTCCGCTGTTGAAATTCCCAACGCGCTGTGTGATTTTTCAGCGCCCGCCCCAGATTCCCGCACCGCGCCCGAACCGGGCCGGGGCTACGCGCGAGACAGGCCCATCATGGTTGCTCGCATCAAGTCCCTTCTCCCGTCCCTGGGCGTCCGCCTCCTCGTCCCGCTCTTCCTCGCGGTGGGAGCGGTCCTCGCCGTCCACGCATTCCTGAGCTTCCGCTCGACCGAGGAGCGTTTTCTCGCACTCGTGCGCGGAGAGGCTCACCGGGCCAGCGGCCTCATCCGCCGCGCCACCCACGACGGGATGCTCCTGAACCGCCTGGACGAGGTCCAGGCGACCATCGAGCGCCTGGCGGAGGGGGGCGAGGTGGCCGCGATCAGGGTCTACGACCGGGACGGCACCATCGTCCTTTCCAGCGACCGGACGGAGATGGGCCGCCAGGTGGGACTGAGCGCCGCCCCCTGCGCCAGCTGCCACGGGAAGGGGTCGCCCGGGGTGAGCCCCGCGCTGGAGGCGGTGGAGGTCACCGAAGCGGGCACGGGCGAGGGAGGGGACACCGAGGAGGTGCTCCGGCATCTCTCCGTCATCGCCAACGATCCCAGCTGCTCCGCCGGAGGATGCCACGCCGCCGACGCAGGCGAGCTCGTCCTCGGCGTCCTGGACGTGGAGATGTCCATGCAGCCCCTGGAGGCGGCGCTGGGCGACGCCCGCATGCAGCTCCTGGGGACGACCCTGGCGCTCTTCGTGGCCATCGCCCTGGTGGCCGCCATCGTATTCCGCCGCTTCGTGCGCCACCCCATCGCCGAGCTGCAGGATGGGGCGCGCCGCATCGCCGGGGGCGACCTGTCCACACGCATCGAGGTGCGGGGTGGCCACGAGCTGGCCCTGTTGGCGACGGACTTCAACCGCATGGCGGAGGACCTGGACCGGGCGCAGCAGGAAGTGGACGAGTGGTCCCGGACCCTGGAGGAGAAGGTCGAGGAGCGCACGGAGGAGCTGAAGAAGGCGCAGCACCAGGTGATGCACATGGAGAAGATGGCGTCCCTGGGGAAGCTCTCGGCTACCGTGGCCCACGAGTTGAACAACCCCCTGAGCGGGATCCTGACCTACGCGCGCCTCGTGGAGCGCGAGCTGGGGGAGCAGCCCCTCGAAGAGGACGTGCGCACCGAGCTGGGCCGGTACCTGACCCTGGTGCAGCAGGAGTCCACGCGGTGCGGCTCCATCGTGAAGAACCTCCTGGTCTTCGCCCGGCGGGAGGGCGGAGAGATGGCCTTCACGGACCTCAACGACATCGTGGACCGGAGCCTGATGCTGGTGCGTCATCACATGGAGATCAGCGGCGTGACCCTCCAGGCCCAACTCCTCGAGGGGGATCCCGTGGTGTTCGGCATCGCCGGCGAGCTCCAGCAGGCGCTGGTGGCGCTCTTCGTCAACGCCGTGGAGGCCATGAAGCAGGGGGGTGAGCTGCGCGTCCGCATCTGGGGTGACGCGGTGCAGGTGGCCATCGACGTCGAGGACACCGGCACGGGGATCCCCGCCGAGGCGCTCCCCCACATCTTCGAGCCCTTCTTCTCCACCAAGGAGAAGGAGAGCGGAGTGGGGCTGGGATTGGCGGTGGTCTACGGGATCATCCACCGCCACAAGGGGATCGTCGGCGTGGAGTCGGAGATCGGGAAGGGCACCGTCTTCCACATCGTGCTGCCCAGGGACCTACGCCCCCGTGAGCCGGTGGCGGCTGCGTGCCCCTGGGCGCCCGGCATGGTGGGCCACAGTACATAACGGAAAGGAGGAAAGAGTCATGGCGGACCGGCTGGGTCGGATCCTGGTGGTGGACGACGAGTTCTCGGTGCGGGACTCGCTCTCCCTGTGGTTCCAGAAGGATGGCTTCGACGTGCAGTCGGCGGAGAACGGGAACCAGGCCCTGGAGGTCTTCGAGGCCGGACGCTTCGACGTGGCGGTGGTGGACATCAAGATGCCCGGGATGGACGGCATGCAGCTCCAGGAGCACCTGGCGCGCCTCGACCCCGATCTCCCGGTGATCATGGTCACCGCGTTCGCCTCGGTGGATACCGCGGTGAGAACGCTCAAGCTCGGCGCCTTCGACTACGTCACGAAGCCGGTGGATCCCGACGAGCTCAGCCACCTGGTGCGGCGCGCCATCGAGCAGCGGCGCCTGCGCCAGGAGAACCTGCAGCTCCGCGAGACCATCGACGAGTTCGTGGCCGGGGATGTCATCGTCGGGGAGGCCCCGGCCATGAAGAAGGTGCTGGAGCTGGCGGAGCACGTGGCCAAGACCGACGCCACCGTTCTCATACGGGGCGAGAGCGGAACGGGGAAAGAGCTCATCGCACGTGCCATCCACGCCAACAGCCGGCGCAGGTACGCGCCCATCATCGCCGTGAACTGCGGTGGGCTCCCCGAGACGCTCCTGGAGACCGAGCTCTTCGGCCACGAGAAGGGGGCCTTCACCGGGGCCCAATACCGCCGCAAGGGGCGCCTGGAGATGGCCGACGGCGGGACCCTCTTCCTGGACGAGGTGGGCTCCATCAGTCTCAAGACTCAGGTGGACCTGCTCCGGGTGCTGGAGAACAAGGAATTCACCAGGGTGGGCGGGAGCAAGTCCGTCAAGGTGGACTTCCGCGTGATCTGCGCCACCAACGAGGACCTGGAGCAGGCGGTGCAGGAGGGCCGGTTCCGGGAGGACTTCTTCTACAGGATCAACGTCTTCCTCATCGAGGCTCCTCCGCTCCGCGTCCGCCGCTCCGACATCCCGCTCCTGGCCAACCACTTCCTGGAGCGCTTCGCGCGCCAGATGGACAAGCGCATCACCCACATCAGCTCCGAGGCCATGGCGGTGCTGGAGGGTCACGACTGGCCCGGAAACGTGCGGGAGCTCTCCAACGCCATCGAGCGGGCCATGGTGGTGGGTAAAAGCCGGGCCATCCAGCCCGAGGACCTGCCCCTGCGGGGCGCGCCGCGGGTCCCCCCCGACGAGGCCAACTCCCTGGCCGAGGTGGAGCGCCGGCACGTGGCGTCGGTCCTGGAGAAGGTGGACTGGAACATCACCCGTGCGGCCGAGGTGCTGCGCGTGGACCGGGTGACGGTCTACAACAAGATCAAGAAGTACGGGCTGAAGCGCTGAGGGACGGCCCAGGGCGCGGGCCGGTCCCGGCGGCCCTCTAACGGCTTGCCCACCAGGGGGGCGCTTGGGTACGTTCGCGGGTCCCCGGAGCACTGCCCCCGACCCAGAAAGCCATGCACTCCGAGATGCTCCCGGTCATCATCCAAGGCGGCATGGGCGTGGGGATCTCCAGTTGGCTTCTGGCCCAGGCCGTGGCCTCCCAGGGCCAGCTGGGTGTGGTGTCGGGCACGGCCCTGGACACCAGCTTCGTCCGACGCCTGAACGACGGCGACCCTGGAGGCCACTACCGGCGCGCCATGGCCGCTTTCCCCATGCAGGAGTACGTGGAAGAGATTCTGGCGCGGTTCTTCCGGCCGGAGGGGCGCGGCGGGGAGCCCTACTCTCCGCTCAAGATGTTCTCCATGACGCTGGATCGGGAGCGGGCCCGCCTGTTGGCTCTTGCCAACTTCGCGGAGGTGTTCCTGGCCCGTGAGGGGCACGCGGGACAGATCGGGATCAACTTCCTCACCAAGGTCCAGTTCCCCAACCTGCCGTCGCTCTACGGCGCCATGCTCGCCGGAGTGAACTACGTGCTCATGGGAGCGGGGATCCCCAGAGACATTCCGGGAGCGCTGGACCGCATGGCCCGGCACGAGCCCGTGTCCATGCACATCGACGTGGCAGGGGCCGACGGGAGCCCTGACGAGATGCTGCACTTCGACCCCCGGTCGATCTGGGACGGGGAGCCGGCGGAGGTGACCCGGCCAGCGTTCCTCCCCATCATCGCCTCGAACTCCCTCGCCACCATGATGGCCAAGAAGGCCTCGGGGAGGATCGACGGGTTCATCGTGGAGGGCCCCACAGCGGGGGGCCACAACGCGCCGCCCCGGGGCCCCAAGCAGTTGAACGACCGTGGCGAGCCCATCTACGGCGAGCGCGACGTGGTGGACCTGCACAAGCTGCGTGAGCTGGGCCTTCCGTTCTGGGTGGCAGGAGGAGCCGGGAGCCCTGAGCGCCTTCAGGAAGTGCTGGCCCAGGGCGCCGCGGGGATCCAGGTGGGGACGCTCTTCGCGTACGCCGACGAGTCGGGGCTCCGCTCGGACCTGAAGGCCCAAGTCATCCAGCTGGCGCTGGAGGGGAAGGTGGACGTCTTCACCGACGACCGGGCGTCGCCCACGGGCTTCCCGTTCAAGGTGGTGACCCTCGGCGGCAGCATGTCCGAAGCGCCGGTCTACGAGCGGCGCGAGCGCGTGTGCGACCTGGGATACCTGCGCACGCCGTACCGCCGTGAGGACGGCAAGATCCGGTTCCGGTGCGCCTCCGAGCCCGTGGACACGTACCTGAAGAAGGGCGGCGCGCTGGAGGACACGGTGGGGCGGAAGTGCCTCTGCAACTCCCTCATGGCCGACCTGGGCCTCGGGCAGGTGCGGGAAAGCGAGGCCGGGGAGGAGCTTCCCCTCCTCACCAGCGGCGACGAACTCGTGAACCTGGGCCGCTTCCTGCAGGGACGGACCAGCTACACCGCCGCCGACGTCATCGCCTATCTGTTGGCGACTCCCGCGGAGGCTGCGGTTGGTTCCCGCGCGCCCGGCGCGGAAGCGCCCGAGTTCAACCCCTAGCGACACCCGAGCCGCCGTGCGACACGACGCCATCGCGGTCATCGACTTCGGTGGGCAGTACGCCCACCTCATCGCCACCAAGATCCGCCGGCGCGGCGTACTGGCCGAGATCCGCCAGCCCGAGGACCCCATCGAGGCGTTCCGGCCCTACAAGGGGATCATCATCTCCGGGAGCCCGAGCCTGTCGTCCCACGGTGAGGACTCGGCGTACACCAAGGGCATCTACGACCTGGACGTCCCCATCCTGGGGTTCTGCTTCGGCCACCAGGAGATCGCCAAGCGCTACGGCGGCGGGGTGGTCCACGGCGGCAGGGAGTGGGGGAAGGCGGATCTCCACGTGGTGGGGGAGCACCCGCTCTTCGGGGGGCTCTCCCCCGTGGAGCAGGTGTGGATGAGCCACTACGACTCGGTGGTATCGGTGGGCCCCGGGTTCCGGGAGCTGGGCCACTCGGTCACGGGCGACGGGAGCGACCACCGCTTCGCCGCCATCGGCTCCGACGCGCTGCGGCGCTATGGCTTCCAGTTCCACCCGGAGGTGGACGACACCGTCCACGGCGACGACATGATCGCCAACTTCGTGCTGGAGATCTGCGGGTGCACGCCCTCCTGGTCCATGGATGCCTTCCTGGACGAGGAGGTGGAGAAGGTGCGCGCGCGGGTGGGCGGCGAGTCGGTGTTCCTGCTGGCGTCGGGCGGCGTGGACTCCACCGTGGCGGCGGTGCTCCTCGGGAGGGCGTTGGGGAGCGGGCGGGTCCACGTGCTCCACATCGACAACGGGCTCATGCGCAAGGACGAGTCCGCCCAGGTGCTGCGCATGTTCGAGGAGTTGGGCCTCTCCGAGCACCTCCACTTCCGCGATGCCAGCGATGGGTTCCTGCGCGCGCTGGACGGCGTGGTGGAGCCGGAGGCGAAGCGCCGGCGCATCGGCGACACGTTCATCCAGGTCTTCCAGGAGGAAGCGGAGCGGTTGGGAATCGCCCACCACCTCCTGGGTCAGGGAACCATCTATCCCGACACCATCGAGACCGGGGGCACGCGCCGCGCCGACACCATCAAGACGCACCACAACCGGGTCCCGATCATCGAGGAGATGATCGCGCGAGGGCAGGTGGTGGAGCCGCTCGCCGAGCTGTACAAGGTGGAGGTGCGGGAGCTGGGCGAGCGCCTGGGGATCCCCGCCTCCATGCTGGGGCGCCACCCCTTCCCTGGCCCCGGGCTGGGCGTGAGGGCTCTGTGCAGCGATGGGATTCCCGACGAGCACGGGTTCGGCGCGCTGGCTCCCGCGGCGGCGGCGCTGGCCTCGTCCTTCGGGCTCGAGAGCCTCCCCCTCCCCATCCGGTCGGTGGGAGTGAAGGCGGATCTGAGGGCCTACGAGCACCCGGTGCTCCTCTCCGGCGACGTGCCCTGGCAGCGCCTGATGCTGGCCGTGTCCGCCATCACGGCGAAGGTGCCCGGGGTGAACCGCTGCGTGTGGAACCTGGCGAGCGGGCACCCCGCCTCGGCCCGGCCGCTGGCCGCCACCGTCACCCGCCCCCGCCTGGACCTCCTCCGGGAGGCGGACCACATCGTCATGGAGGCGCTGCGGACGTGGGGGCTCTACGACCAGGTCTGGCAGTGCCCCACCGTCCTTCTCCCTCTCTCCCTGGGGGAACGGTCCGGAGAGACGGTGGTCCTGCGCCCCATCCGCTCCCAGCGGGCCATGACGGCCACGCCGGTGGAGTTTCCGGCGGCGATGCGCAGCCGGCTCGCCCGGGACATCCTGGCTCTCCCGGGCGTCTCGGGCGTGCTTCTGGACGTGACCTCCAAGCCCCCGGGAACCATCGAATGGGAGTGACCCTCACCGGACGGCAGCTGGCGTACGGCGCCGGTGTGGTGGCGCTGCTCCTCGTGGCCCGGCACTACAGCCGCCCCGAGGAGGTCGTGGAGACGATCACCCACGAGAACCCCCTGGTTCTCGAGTCCCCCCGCCTCCGCGTCGTGAGCGGCGCGGACACCGTCTCCATCGCGGGGCCCGCCCTGTTCACCTATGTGGGGCTGGACCCGGAGGACGACGAGCCCCCTCCTCGCCTCCTGGACGCGGCCCGGGAGCTCCAGGCCGCCCTGGACGAGGCCGGGCCCGGGCTCCAGGCGATGGGCGTGCGGGTGTTCTCGGTGGAGCACCCACCCGTGCCCCTGGGCGTGCCCCCGGAGGTGGATGCGGCGGCTGGGCCCCGTCTCGAGTCCGGGAGCGTGGGCGTGCTCCTGGCCGACCCCCAGGGCCGGATGGTGCGGATGACCCGCGTCACGGGCGGGGCGGCGCTGGTGTGCGCCGCCGCCCGGACCTTCGGAAGGGAGCCCCCGCCGGCGTTCGCGGCGGCGTGCCGCTGAAGGCTACTTCGCGACCTGCTTCAGCACCTTCCGCAGCGTGGAGGCCGTCTTGTTCGCCTCCTTCTTCGTGAACACGAGGGGCGGGCGGAAGCGGATGGAGCGGGATCCGCACGCGAGGACGGCCAGACCCCGGTCCCAGCACCCCGAGCGCACCTTGGCGCGGATGCCGGCGTCGGGGAGATCGATGGCGCACAGGAGCCCCTTGCCTCGGACGTTGGTGACCATGGGGAACTCCTCGGCCAGCGCAGCCAGCCCGGCCTGGAGGCGCTCGCCCACCCGCGCCGCGTTCTCCACCAGCCCCTCGTCGTGGATGATCCGCAGGTAGTGGGCGGCCCGCACCATGTCCACCAGGTTCCCGCCCCAGGTGGAGTTGATGCGACCGGAGACGGTGAAGACGTTCGTCGGGATCCCGTCGATGCGTGACGTGCTCAGCATGCCGCACACCTGCATCTTCTTCCCGAAGGCGATGAGGTCGGGCGTCACGCCGGCGTGCTGGTAGCCCCACATCTTCCCCGTGGAGCCGATCCCGGTCTGGACCTCGTCGAAGATGAGCAGCGCCTCGTAGCGGTCGGCGTACTCACGGAGCTTGGCGAAGAACTGCGGACGGAAGTGGTGGTCGCCCCCTTCGCACTGGATGGGCTCGATGAGGATGGCTGCGATGCCGTGGGGGTCGGTGGCGAAGGCGGCCTCGATCTCCTTGAAGGTCTTCGCTTCCTTGGCCGCCATGGCCCTGTCGTCGAGCCCGGGCTCGATGAAGGGGCTCGAGATCCGTGGCCAATCGAACTTGGGGAAGTCCTTGGTCTTCGTCGGGTCGGTGTTCGTCACCGAGAGGGTGTACCCGGCCCTCCCGTGGAACGCGTCCTTGAAGTGGAGGATCTTGTCTCCTCCGGACTTCACGCCCTTGGCCCGGTTCTTCTGCGCCTTCCAGTCGAAGGCAGCCTTCATGGCGTTCTCCACGCCCAGCCCTCCGCCCGCGACGAAGAACATGTGGGTGAAGGCGTCGGGGGCGGCCAGCTCGCGGAAGGCCTTCACGAAGGCCGCGTACTGGCGGGTGTACATGTCCGAGTTGGCCGGGTTGGCCAGCGCCGCCGTCATCAGGCTTCGGCGGAAGCCCCGGTCGTTCATCGCCGGGTGGTTGTGGCCCACCGGGAGGGTGGCGAAGTACCCGTAGCAGTCCAGGTACTCCTTGCCGTCCAGGGCGCTCACGATGGTGGAGCCGTGGGACCTCTCCAGGTCGATGACCAGGTGGAAGCCGTCCACGAGGATATTCTGCTTGAGGATGGGGAAGACCTGATCGGCGGGGACCTTGACCTCGGCCATGGGGCTCTCCGGAGCGGATGTGTGCGTGACCTGGGAGTCACCCGGCCCGGGGGCCGGGGTCGAGCGGGAGCCTCGGCCGTGCCGGCTCAGGGCCGGCAGGGGGCTCAGCCGCTCCGGAGGTTGGGCGGCGCGAAGAGGCCGGGGCGGGCCTCGCGGGGGCGCGGGATCCTCATGGCTCGAATCTAGCGATTCCCCGAACCGGCGGGGTACCCCGGCGCGGGCGCGCGCGGCCGCGGACGGTGTCGCCCTACCGATTCGCCAGCGCTGCGTCCAGGACCCTTCTGAACTCCGCTTCCGGGAGGGCGCCCTGGATCATCTGGCCCTCCACGAAGAAGGTGGGGGTCGAGCGCACGCCGGTACGGGCAGCCAGCGCACGGGCGGCGGCGACCCGATCCGCCGAACGCGGACCCTCGTAGCACGCGGTGAACGTGTCGCCGTCGGCCCCGGCGACCGCCGCAAAGCCACGGAAGAGCTGGTCCACGTGGGTGCTTTCCATCCAGTCGTCCTGGCGAGCGAAGAGAGTGTCCTGCATGGCCCAGAAGGCCTCGTCTCCCTGCTCGGCGGCGCAGGTCGCGGCCCGCATGGCCTCGGTGCCGTTGGGGAAGATCCCCAGCACGAAGGGCACCATGCGCCAGCGCACCTTTCCCGTGGCGATGTAGTCGCGGCGCAGCGCAGGGAGCGTCTCACGGTGGAAGTGGCCACAGTACTCGCAGCCGAAATCGCTGAACTCCACCACCGTGATCGTGGCCCCGGGCCGGGCCATCTCGTGGAAGATCTCCTCCAGGGGCACGCCGGGGACGGACTCCTCCGCTGCAGCCACCACCGGGTCCGGCCCCGGCCCCCCCGACGGCAGGCGGGAGCGCTTGGGGGCGGCAACGAGGACGACGAAGAGGGCCGCTGGGACGAGGAGGCGGATCGAGGGGTGGACGGTCATGTCCGCTCTCCGTGCGCGGCGCTCACGATGCTTCCTCCGCCAGGAGTTCCTCCACCGCATGGCGCAGCGTCCCCTCGCTGAAGACGCCGCTCACCATCCGGCGCACCCTGCCCTGCCGGTCCACCAGGAACGACTGGGGAAGAGCCTCCACGCCGCCGAAGCGGAGCTGCACGTCGTCGTCGGCCATGGCCACCGGGTAGGTGATCCCGTTCTCCCGGACGAAGGCCTGCACCAGGGCGGGCCCGGCCACGTCCATGGCGATCCCAACCACCGAGAAGCCGCGCTCCCCGTAGTCCTGGTAGACGGCCTGGAAGCCGGGCATCTCCTGTCGGCAGGGAGGGCACCACGTTGCCCAGAAGTTGACCAGCACCACCTGCCCCTCCAGTCGTCCCAGGCTGATGCGCTCTCCGTCCAGGGTGCGGAGGGAGAAGTCGGGAGCCGGTGCATCCAGCGCCACCCGACCGATCTCCCGCGGCGGGAGAGCGCGGAACAGGAGGGCACCCGCCGCCATCACCCAGAGGGTGATCTCGGCCCGGCGGAACCAGCGCTGTCGAGAGGTCGTCGTGGGCATGGCATATTAGAGTATACTTATATTATAATATAGACAAGTAGTGCGCCGGGAGGGGTGGAGGGCCGATGATCGGAGGGATGCTCGTCCGGCGGAGGCTCTCCCGGGCCGGGGCGATCTGCTAACGGCACTCCAGGGTCGTGCGTCACGTATCATGTATCCTGAATCCCACGAGCAAGGGGGTCGTCCATGCAGCGCCTTCGCAGCCTCGCCCTGAACCCGGACGGGTTTGCCTTCGACCCCACCACCGGGGAGAGCTTCACCTTGAACGCGACCGGGCTCGCCGTGGTGGAAGGGCTCCGCGAGGGGCTCGCCCACGAGCAGCTCACCGCCCACTTGGTGGAGCACTTCGAGGTCACGCCACTGGATGCGTCCAGGGATGTGGACGACTTTCTCGACCACCTCCGCTCCTTCCGCCTCCTGTGAGCCGGGGCCGAGCCCGGCCCGATCCCCGCGTCGGCGGCCAACGGAGCCCATCATGAAGAAGCAGCTCACCATCGGCGTGTCCGGGATCAACGCCGTGGACAACCCGGGGCCGGGGATCGGCGTGGCGCGGAGCCTGCGCGAGGCCCAGGACCTGGACGTGCGCATCATCGGGCTCTCCTACGACGCCATGGAGCCTGGGATCTACATGGACTGGGTGGTGGACGATGCGTTCCTGCTTCCCTACCCGTCGGCGGGGCACGACGCCTACCGCGAGCGCCTCAACTACGTCCAGGAGAAGACGGGGATGGACTTCATCATCCCCACCCTGGACACCGAGATGCCCTTCTACATGAAGTACCACCGTGAGCTGGCCGCTCAGGGCATCGGCACCTTCGTGCCGACTCCCGAGCAGTACCGGCTGCGCGGGAAGGACCGTCTCGGGGAGCTGGCCAAGGCCCTGGACCTGTCCCTTCCCCGCACCGAGGTGGTGTCGTCGCTGGAGGACCTGGAGCGCGCCGTGGACGACATCGGCACACCGGTGATGGTGAAGGGGGCCTTCTACAAGGCCTACAAGGCGTACACGGGCAAGGAGGCCGTCAGCCACTACAACAAGCTGGTGGCCGAGTGGGGGTACCCCATCCTGGTCCAGGAGATGGTGAAGGGCGACGAGCTGAACGTGGTCGCCGTGGGCAACGGCGAGGGCAGTTCCCTGGGGCGGGTGGGGGTGAAGAAGATGTGGATCACCGAGCTGGGGAAGATCTGGACCGGGGTCACCATCCAGCATCCGGCCATGATGCGTGCCACCGACCGGTTCATGGAGCTGTACCGCTGGCGCGGCCCCATGGAGCTGGAGTGCATGGTGGACGGCGACACGGTGTACCTGGTGGAGATCAACCCCCGCTTCCCCGCCTGGACCTACCTGTCCACCGGCGTCGGGGTGAACCTGCCGGCGCGCATGGTCCGCCGCGCCCTGGGTCTTCCCGACCCGCAGGGTGCTTCCCACGACTACGACGCAGGGAAGCTCTTCGTCCGCTACACCTACGAGCTGGTCACGGACATGGAGCGATTCCAGCAGATGATCACAACCGGCGAGCGCGGAGACACGCCATGACGAAGAAGACGTGGGAGAAGCCGGTCATCCTCCGGCTGGAGACGGGGTACCTGAACAAGTTCGGGTCGAGCCCCATGTACTCGCGGAAGGTTCGCACGGACATCGACGGGGCCACCGTCGATTCCCTGGTGGAACGGTTCGGCTCGCCCCTCTTCGTGTTCTCCGAGCGCACCATGCGGGAGAAGTACCGGGAGGTGCACGAGGCCTTCGCCACCCGCTACCCCAACGTGGTGCAGGCCTGGTCGTACAAGACCAACTACCTGCAGGCGGTGTGCGCGGTCTTCCACGACGAGGGCGCGCTGGCCGAGGTGGTCTCCGAGTTCGAGTACGAGAAGGCTCGGAAGCTGGGCATTCCCGGGAGCCGGATCATCTTCAACGGCCCCCACAAGCCCATGGGCGCGCTCCGCCGTGCGGTGGAGGAGGGAGCCCAGATCCACGTGGACCACATGGACGAAATCCACGACCTGGAGCAGATCGCCCAGGATCTGGGCCGTCCGATCCCCGTGGGCATGCGTCTGAACCTGGACACGGGGATCTACCCGCAGTGGACGCGCTTCGGGCTCAACCTGGACTCGGGGCAGGCCCTGGACGCGGTCAAGCGCATCCACGCCCGGGGACACCTGGTGCTCAAGGGCCTCCACGCCCACATCGGCACCTTCATCCTCGACCCCGACGCCTACGGCCGACTGGCGGCCAGGATGGCCCAGTTCGCCAACGAGGTGTCGGAGCGCTTCGGCTTCGAGATCGAGTACCTGGACATGGGCGGCGGCTTCCCCTCGAAGAGCAAGCTCAAGGGAACCTACCTCTCGCCCGACGTCTCCGTCCCTTCCCTCGACGCGTTCGCCGAGCGCATCACCGACGCGCTGTTCGCGACCCTGCCCGCGGGGAGCTTCCCGCGCCTCATCCTGGAGACCGGGCGGGCGCTCGTGGACGAGGCGGGGTATCTGATCACGACGGTCTTCGCCACCAAGCGGCTTCCCGACGGGCGGCGCGCCTACGTGGCCGATGCGGGGCTCAACGACCTCTTCACCTCCTTCTGGTACAAGTTCACCATCGAGCTGGACCGGGAGGTGCAGGGAATGAACGAGCCCGCCATGGTGAACGGGCCCCTGTGCATGAACATCGACGTCCTGGACGAGGGAACGCTCCTCCCGCCGCTCCGGCGCGGGACGCGGCTCATCTTCTCCCCGGTGGGGG
>Ga0315541_1001570_pt1 | contig 20834 bp, 27 predicted proteins | sample SalMarSW160190MG_FD_203095 | JGI IMG/M metagenome (GOLD analysis project Ga0315541, IMG submission 203095) | Salt marsh sediment microbial communities from the Plum Island Ecosystem LTER, Massachusetts, United States - Salt Marsh Sediment SW1601-190 ...
ATTACGAAGTGGAGGCTATCATCACCTGGAACAAGAAGCACTTTGAGGGCCGAACAACAATAGAAATACTGACGCCGGAGGAGTATTTGAGGGGCGGCGGGGAGAAAGCGGCGTGAGGAACAGGTGTAGGTGGGCAATCATAACCGGCTTCATTCTTTTCCTGCTCCTCTCCGCCTGCGCCGCTCCATTGGTGGCCGGCCGACCGACGGGCCTGCCACCTGCTGACTTGCCACCTGCAAACTTGCCACTTGCCGACTTGCAAACTTGCAAACTTGCAAACTTGCGCCAAGCCGCCCATTACTACAACCACTACCACGCCCTGGTCCTTCGACAGGCTCAGGACAGGCTCCCCGACGACCTCCTGGGCCTCAAACGCCTGGCCGGGGTGTGCACCGCGCTGGAGGAAGCCGGGGTGGAGGACCCCAATTGCCGGGAGGCGGCGTTGCGGGTGATGGAGGGACAGGGAGACAAGGAGGCAAGGGGACAAGGAGAGGGGGAGATGCTCCACTCTCCATTCTCCACTCTCCATTCTCCTGCCTCTGTGCTGCGCGAGGCGCTTGAGGTCCGCACTGACGACCGGCGCATCGTGGCGGAACTGCTGGGCGTGCCGGTGGAGGATGTGGAACTGGGGCCGAATTTGGTGGGGAATGGGGGGTTTGAGGTGTGGGTGGATGGGAGATCGAGGTGGTGGAAATGGTCGGCTATGTTCAATCGCGAGCCGTTCAACGCGGCTGCCTTCGCTGGAGGGGCTGACGAATTGCTCCCCGTCGAGGGGCAACGAGCGGCACGAGTGGACGGCTTTTGGATACAGCAACAGGAAGGAAAGAGCCCAGCGCGCGCAGGGTTCTGGCAATGGGATGAAATGGTGCGCGGTTTGCGACCCATCACGCTGACGATGAATGTGCCCTACGTGCTCAGTTTTTATTACCGCACCACGAGAGTTCCAGACGGCAAGGCCACGGTGTGGGTTTCCGGTGACCCTGACGTATTCTGGGCTCACGACCACGGCCTGCCAGCCACAGGCGGAGCGTGGCGTCATTTTGTGGCTGTTGGCTGGAACCGTGCCGATGCTGAAGCAGCGATTTGCCCATTGGTGCGCTCCTTTGCACCGGGATATGTGGAGTTTGACGACGTGGAGGTATGGCCGATCTGGTTGTCCGAAGGGACGACAGTAGAGGTTGGCGAGGCGAGGTTCCGAGTCATTAGTTGGGACAACTGAAATTGGTCTTGAGGTGCGTGCAGGTTGATCAGTAAGGTTAAGACACTCTTTCGGGTAGGGTTGAATAGCTCAATAGGGAAAAATGTCATTTCTCTTTATGTACTTCAGTTCGCCAATTACTTCTTACCATTGGTGACCGTCCCTTATCTTGTGCGCGTGCTGGGACCGGAAAAGTTCGGCGCCGTTGCGTTTGGGCAGAGCCTGATCGCTTATTTTGTTTTGGTTGTGAATTACGGTTTTGACTGGTCGGCGACCCGTAAGATTTCGGTGCAGCGCGATGACCTGAACGCAGTGAGCCAGACGGCTACCAGTGTATGGGCTGCCAAGGCGCTTTTGTGTGGGGCAGGCTTTCTGGTTTTGGTGGGTTTGGTGCAGGTGGTTCCAAAGTTCAGAGAGATCGGTATCTTGCTGCTTGTTCTTTACGGCATCGTCGTTGGCAATGTCCTCTTCCCCACTTGGCTCTTTCAAGGGCTGGAGCGAATGGTGGCGATTTCCGTCATTAACTTTACGGCGCGATTGCTCGCTACGGCGGGGGTCTTTGCGCTGATCCGTCGCCCTTCTGATTTTATCATCTACGCGGGTCTGTTATCGTTCAAGTGGGTGGGAGCCGGGGTGATCGGCGTCTGGTTGGCTTATCGGACGCTCAAGATCTCCTTTGTTCTGCCGAGTTGGACGGGGATACGGCAGATATTAGTTGAGGGGTGGACTCTTTTCCTGTCGAGAGGCGCAGTTGGCCTTTATACTGCTGGAAACGCCTTCATTTTGGGATTATTGACAAACAACACGGTGGTTGGGTACTATAGCGCAGCGGAAAAACTGGTAAAGGCAGTTCAACTACTTCTTCATCCAATCTCTCAGGCTGCTTATCCGAGGTTCAGCAAGATGGCTACAGAGTCAAAAGTTGGTGCTCTGAAATGGGGACGAAGGATGCTGCTCTTGATGAGCGGATTGGGACTGGTTTTATCCATCGGTTTATTTACGGGTGCACCGATAATCGTCCAGATCATGCTTGGGCCTGATTATGGGCCTTCCGTAAGCGTTGTGCGCATTCTAGCATTTTTACCATTGGTCATAGGTGCTAGCAATGTGTTGGGAGTTCAAATCATGCTCCCGTTTGGACGTGACAAGGTCTTTACTTCAATTCTTGTTGGGGCCGGATTGATTAATATTATCCTTGCGTTCTTGCTCACTCCTTTTTGGCAGCAGAATGGCATGGCAACAGCCGTTCTTATTACCGAGGTGTTTGTCACAATGACAATGTTAGGTTATCTAATGGTTAATCATCTTAACCCGCTAGCAGGCTGTCGGAGTGAAGAGTGCCGTCCCTAAATTGATGCGTTTTCGAGGCAAAAGTGGGGCGCGAAACCCCAATTCAGGCCAAAAACTGCGCTTGAGTGGGGCATTTTTCGGCAAAATAAGTTCTCTCCGACAAGCTGCTAGGAGAGTGGGCCTTCTGGCGCCGGATTTTTACGAATAGCATGTCGCAGGAAGAGAATTAGATCATGCAGGGCGGTCAAACCATAATCCTCGGTGCCGGTATGACCGGGCTTGCGGCCGGATTGACTTCGGGTCTCCCGATTTACGAAGCGGAAACGATGCCCGGCGGTATCTGCTCATCATACTATATCCGCCCTGGAGGTAGCGAGCGTCTCCATACAGCGCCGGCAGATGGGGAAGCCTATCGTTTCGAGATTGGGGGCGGCCATTGGATCTTTGGCGGCGATCGGGCCGTGTTGCACCTCATCAATTCCCTAGCCCCGGTCAAGTCCTATCGCCGCCGTTCGGGGGTTTATTTCAGCGCACGTGATCTGCAAGTGCCCTATCCCCTACAGAACCACCTGCGGTATCTGGGTCAAGAGATCGCTGTCAAGGCACTGACGGAAATGGCAACAGCGTCCAGAGGAAAACCCGGAACGATGGCGGACTGGATCGAGCAGAACTTTGGCCCCACACTGACGGAACTGTTTTTTGGCCCTTTCCACGAGTTGTACACGGCGGGGCTTTGGTCCCGTATCGCCCCTCAGGACGCCTACAAGTCGCCGGTGGATTTCTCACTGGTGGTCAAAGGGGCGTTGGGTCAGACCTCACCGGTGGGGTACAATGCCACGTTTGTCTATCCTATTGACGGACTGGACACATTAGCGCAATGTATGGCAGAGCGATGTCAGGTGCATTATGGCAAGAGAGTTGTGCGCATTGATGTCCAGAAGAAAGAGGCGTACTTTGCCGACGGTTCTGTGGTTCCTTACGGGATACTGCTCTCCACGCTACCGCTGAACCGGATGATGGAGATGGCCGCCCTGGACGTGGACGCCGAGCCTGCACCGTATACTTCGGTGTTGGTCTTGAACATTGGAGCGGTCCGAGGCTCTAAATGTCCCGATGACCACTGGCTTTACGTACCGGATAGCCGCTCTGGTTTCCATCGGGCAGGCTTTTACAGCAATGTGGACACTTCTTTTCTTCCAGTCTCATCCAGGGCGGATAAGGATCGGGTGAGCATTTACGTGGAACGAGCCTACCCGGGAGGGGAAACGCCTGGCGAAGCAGATACTCGAGATTACAGCCAGATGGTTGTGCGGGAGTTGCAGGAGTGGGGATTCATTGTGGAGGTTGAGATTGTAGACCCCACCTGGATTGAGGTGGCGTATACGTGGGCTTGGCCAGGGTCGAAGTGGAAGCAACTCGCGCTGGAGGCGTTGGAGGGGCACGATATATACCAGGTGGGGCGTTATGGGCGGTGGGTGTTTCAAGGGATTGCGGATTCGATAAGAGATGGGTTCATAGTAGGCGGTGCTTTGCGATGATTCCTGCGAACAAGGTCTCCGTAGCAGCCGTCGTGGTGACCTATAATCGCCGGGTGTTATTGGAACAATGTTTGCGCACTATTCGGGCGCAGACGAGGCCGCTTGACCAAGTCGTCGTCATAAATAATGGTAGCACCGATGGAACCGAGGAGTGGTTGGAGACTCAGAATGATCTCTTCATAGTTCATCAGGCAAATGAGGGTGGGGCAGGAGGCTTTTATACCGGCATCAAAACAGCTTACGAGATGGAGTATGACTGGATCTGGTGCATGGACGATGACGGCATTCCGGAACCCGATTGTTTGGCTAATCTCTTAGCGGTCGGCGAGCGTGGGTTTCATTATGTGGCCCCTAATTTGCTTGATGAAAAGGGAGTTGGTCATTTCGAGAGGCGGTTCAAGATGACTCGTACAGATGTTGTTAGCTTTTGTGGTGGGCCATTTAACGCGATTCTGCTGAGTCGTGATCTGGTCCGAGCGGTTGGTTACCCAATGCGGAATTTCTTCATTTGGGGGGATGAAGTTGAGTACTGCAACAGAATAGTGGAATCGGGATTCCCTGTGGTAACTGTCCGGAACGCGATTCACCATCATAAGCGTACCACCATCGACTATAGAACCTGCAAAAGAGGGTTCTATTTAGTTCGCAATGGGATTTACTGCTATAGGCTTTTTCAGGGAGTCTTTCGCTCCAAGACGGTATACTTAATGGGGAGATCGTTTGAGACGATGAGATTTATATTTGGGTCGCTTGTACATTTCAACTTCCGTCAGGTTGGCGCTGCACTCTATGGTTTTATGCATGGCTGGGTTGATCCACTGTATGAGTCACAGGAGCAGTGCAGTTGGTGGGGACTGGAGAAAGCGACGCGAAACGATCTCAATGCCGAGTATAATGCGGAGTCCGGATGATGCGAATTGTGGTCGTCTTTTCGGTCGTGATCTTTCTCGTCTCTACGTTCCTTCTGCTCAGGCGTAGGAACAAGTGTGGCAAACTGGGTTTCCTGTACCTTCTTTGGTTACATGCAATCATAGGATCGGGATACGTTTTCATGGCCGTTTACGATAAGTTTGAATTGGGGCCGCCGTATCCCAATCCTTTTCGGTTGGGAAGCCCAAGCGATACAGCCTATTGGTACACACTGGTCATAAGCCTCTCGCTCTTAGTGCTCAATGGAATATGGTATAAATCTGATAAAGTGCCCCAGTCTTTTAGGCTGCCCCGTTTGAAGTCCCTCCGTCCGAGGTTTCTCATTGCTGTCTTGCTCATGTTGCCGATCTACCTTGCTGGACTACAATTCAATACTCTGGGCGTTGGACTTGAGCTGAACTACGCTCTCCCATTCCGCCTGAACGGTGTAATTGAAATAACGATACTGTTTCTGCTCCCATTTTGTTTGGCAATTCTAAGCCTGGGTTCTCGAAAGAACTTTCTCGTTGGAATGGTCATGGTGGGCTTCTATAGCCTTTATAACCTCGTGTCATTCGGATCCAAGTTCGCAGCGCTGTATCCAGTAGTAATATTCGGGAGCGTTCATTTTGTGCTTAACAGGCTAAACTGGCGAACCTTGCTTGGGCCATTTGTCCTGATGTTAGCCGCATACGCTCTGTTGAACCCGTATTATTTCCGCAGTGCATTAGAACAGAATCTCCAACTCTCTTTCACTGAGGCTATCACCAAGAGCTATCACCAGGCGGTACAATCTGCAGGAGGAGTGAACTTGTTGGTAGGTCTACGTAATATCAGTTGCCGCGTTGGTGGTCTCGAAGCGATGGCAACCGCAATAGGTATGACAGAGATCTACCCGCATCCAAGTCCGTTTGCCATCAAACACCTCAACAACTTTTTCAATTCTGGGAGCACAAGTCTGGCCCCAAGGCATTTCGGCTATTTCATGATTGCGACGGGTAACCATTTCTTGGGATTGTTGCTTGGGATCGTTGTGTTGGGTCTTTGTCTCAGAGTTGCTATACACTTTGACCGCATTGCTGCACGAGATGCTAATGTTGTGGCGCTCATGGTTGGGATGGCGTTTGTCTTGAATATCTTTGGATTTCTGATTGATGGGCGCTACGCACAGAGCAGTAACTACCTTCACTTGATCTTTAGCATGGTCGTAGTGCGCTTTCTGTTTGCCAAACAAAGATCGCCACGCAGCAGGCCCGGTGCGTCTGTAGTATCGAAAGGAGAATGTGTTGGAGTAAGCAACGCACATCCTGACTGGGGGTCTAGCGGTTCAGGGAGTCAACCTGATGGGTGTGCAGAGCCGATCTGCGCACGGGGATAGAAGGGTGTGACAAGTGAAAGTATTGGCAGTTGACTGCTACAGTACAGGTGATTCGCACCTACACTTCAATGCGACCGTGGTTGAGGGAATATGTGCCTCTCCTAACGTGTCCTGGGTTGGATTTTGTGGGGAGAGAAATCATATTAGTCGGGTTGGTGGATTGCTCGGCGGAAGGATTGAGCAACGGCTCAGGCTTTTCCCCGTAGACAGCGCCCAGTCTATTTCCAACGACAAGGCCAGGACGGCTTTTCAATTCCTGAATGGCTATCGGAAGACTCTGGGGGTTATCAGGCGAGAGAGGCCAGACCGCATAGTATTCCTGGCTGTGGACTACACAGTCTGGCCGCTATTCGTGTTAGCTTGCCTGTCCAGGTATAATGCCCGGCATAAGTCCAGCCTGTACGTGATCTTGCACGACCTGTTTCGGCTAAAGATCAGTCATGTCAAGCGTGCTATCTGGGATATGATGTTTAAGCGAGTTGACGTGGGATGCATTGTCTTGGCAGCCATCGTGCAGGACAAGTTCAGGGAGATTTTCCCCAACCGATCTTCCTCTCTATGGAGACCCCCTTCTTACGAGCACCTGATCGGGAGCATGCTGGACAACAGTGAGGAAGGGGGCCTTGAGGATAAAGTCAATGATGATGAAGTCATTCGCCTTCTCCTGGTTGGAAGGTGGGCTAGGATAGCGATATCGTGCGGGTTCCTGGAACGCCTGGCGACTAAGTGTGGTGAGATAACGAGGACTACGGGCAAGGAATTCGAGATTACTGTGGCGAGCGCCAATTCACCGCAGTGTGATCAATCCTTTCTTCGCAGTAGAATCACCTGGGTGAGTCGCAGGCTGTCTGACCAGGAGTATTTTCAGACTATTGCTCGCGCAGATTACGTTGTTTTTCCTCCTGCAAGCAATGCTGCGTACCAAATTAGTAATGTCTTGATTGATGCAATTACTATGGAGACGCCTGTATTGGCACCCAATGTGGGACACTTCAAGGACATGATTAGTAGTGATGGGGCAGGAGGTTGGCTGTACGGGGGAGAAGGGCAGATAGAGTCTGTACTTTACAAGTTAGCAACTGTTCAGCAGGAAGAATATTTACTCATGCAAGACTATATACGGAAAAAAAAAGAGGAGCTTTCACTAAATGCTATGGCGCCAAAGCTGCACAGCATCTTGCGAATAAAGGCTGTGTCTGGAGGGATCAAGGATTGAAAACAATGATTGCTCCTATGATTTTGCGTCGGTTCGCTCGGTTGCTTCCTGCAAGATTACTTCAAGCCGTTAAGAAAATCTACTACCCTCACCTTTTGCGTGCTATTACGCCAGCCGATGAAATAGATATTAAGGTCGTTACTTTCTTGGTAAGTGCGGGGGACTATGTCATTGATATTGGTGCTAATATAGGAGTGTACACCAAATTCTTATCGGAGTTAGTTGGACTCACTGGGCGCGTCTATAGTATTGAGCCAGTGCCGCTGACATATGACATTCTGGTTTCTAATGTGGGAAAGTTGGGGTTAGCCAACGTCAAGACAATTGAATGCGCGATCTCCGATGAAGACGGCGTGGTGCAAATTGAGGTGCCGAAAGACGAGAGAGGAGAAAATTTCTACCGGGCGAAGGTGGTCACATCGTCTCATACGGAGGCTCACGTGCGGCGATTCAGTGTTGAATCTAGGTGCTTAGATTCACTATTCCGTGACAGTGCCCAAAGAATCACTTTTGTGAAATGTGATGTTGAGGGTCATGAATTGTCATGCATCAAGGGCGCAACTGGTTTCATCAAAAAGCATATGCCGGCCTGGTTAATTGAGTTGTCCGAAAATCTAGACGTTCGGGGTTCTACGGCTCACAAGATCTCCCAGTTACTTACAAAGCGAGGTTATCAGGTGTATTGGTTTGATGGAATGAACCTTAACAGGTGGCAACCGGGTGATGAGAGCGTAAACTACTGGTTTCTTACGCCTGATCATGTGCAAGCGTTGCAGTCTTCAGGGCTGTGTGTCTGCTGACGATTATAGTGAACCCCTAAGGTCGTCGTGTTTGCTTTGGTATCTCTAGTCAAGCATTGTCCAGCCCACGCTCAACGTCTTCAAGGATACGTTCACCTTGTGAAGACGTGGGCACAGCCGCCACCATTCTTGAGGTATGAGTAGTGATGCCTGGTTCTGTAATCCTGATAGATCCTAATAGCACTACGCCCTATTATGATGTCGCTGTTGGGCTAGCGTTGAGAAAACTGGGTTGGGATGTGCAATGGGTTACGACTGTGTGCCCATATGTAGATTTCGGCCCTCTGGCTCGAGGTTTATCCGTTCATCATGATTATTTTCGGTTGCAGTCGCGCCTAAATGTACAGACAGTAGCAATCAGGCGATTCTTGAAGGCATTGGAATACCCTGTGGATAGCCTTTATGTCTATTGGGCTCGCAGGGGGTGCAGGAACACTATTGTGCATTTCCAGTGGTCGCTTCAACCTCATCTGGATTGCGTCCACGCCAGATTGTGGAAAAGGCGGAATTGTAAGATCGCCTATACTGTGCATAATACTATCTCACATTTCCTTAGTTCTTCGAGTATCAAGAGGCAGAACCCATTCTTGCATTGTGCAGAGCAGTTATTTGTTCATTCAGAGTTTGACAGACAACGTTTGGTTCAAGACATGGGAGTTCCGGTTGAGCGCATTACTGTCATTCCACTTCCCAGCTATGTTGACTTTTACACACCTTTGACACCTAAAGAAGCCTTCGCAACGAGACGGCAGTGGGGTATTGGACGGGATGAAATCGTTTTCTTGTTCTTTGGTTCTATACGTGAGTACAAAGGTCTGGATGATTTGCTCCGTGCGCTCAGCTCTGCAGTGAAAGTCGAAAAGCAGATAAAACTGCTCATAGCAGGTCGGCCGTTTAATAGTTTCGCCAAGTATGATACCCTCATACGTGAGTTGGGGTTATCGTCAAATGTTTACGCACACATAAACTATATCCCGGATTCTGAGGTTCGCAAGTATTTCGGTGTTGCAGATGTAGTTGTTCTTCCATACAAGCAGACGTCTCAAAGTGCGGTAGCGTTGCTTGCTTATACCCTGGGACGTCCGGTATTAGTTACAAATGTGGGAGGGCTTCCCGAAATAGTGGAAGAAGGGCAAAGTGGTTTTGTTGTGCAAGGGGAAAGGCCCACAGCTCTGGCAGGAGCAATGTTAAAGGTTGCTCAGAATCGTGAGCGGTTGCGTCGAATGGGACCGTACGCAATGAGGCTGGCCCATACAAGGTATTCTCCGCAAGTTACGGCTCAACGCACTTTGGAAGTGTACCGAAGAATGATAGAATCTTGATACTGCCCGGGAAGTTCGGCCGTTGTTGATTTGCACTCGAATAATTAGATGGAGAGGTATGATGAAAAAGCGCATTATATGGCATCCCAAACGAGCAAATGATCGAGAGCTTGAAGACGCCTCAGCCTTGATCCAGTCATTTCAAAAGGAGGGATCAGCGAGGCGGTCTCATAATGCCAATTACTATCGCTGGAAGCTTCTGCAGAATCCACTTGGTGAGGGAGCAATGTGGATTGTTCAGGACAAGGGCAAGGTAGTGGGCACGGCTTCGTTTACACCTAAGAGGCTCAAGATTGGTGCCCAAATGCCCGGTGCCGCTGAAATAGGAGACACGTTTACGCACCCCGACTATCAACGAAAAGGTATCTTCTCCACACTCGTCAGCTGTGTAAGGAGAGATGCCCTCGACAACGGTATAGAGTTTATCTATGGCACGCCGAACGAGAATTCACTGCCGGGATATGAGAACAAGCTAAACTTTCCCCGGATTCCGGGAGTGGGGGTAGTGAATTTGGTCCGTCCTCTGCGAACGGAGCGGGTTGCTAGAGCTAGACTTGGGAACACGTGGAAGGCGAAAGTTGTGACGATCGGTATGCGTTTCGTCTACACTGTATGGCATCGCCCCAAGAGGCCATCCAGGACGGTGCAAGTCACCATAGTTGATACGTTCCCGCCTGAGGTAGATTCGTTATGGAGCACTGTGGCGGATGCATACGATGTGATCATGGTTCGTGATTCAACGCATCTTGAGTGGCGTTTTGAAACAAACCCGGACGACTATACGATATGGATTATGTACGATAATCGGCGACTCGTCGGATACGTGGTTACCAAACCAGGTCTGTGGAGGGGGCTGAAGGTGCTTTCCATCGCCGATTACTTGACGTTGCCGGGGAGGGAGAGCGTTTTCGACGAAGCCCTTTCCGCTATACTCCAGCACGCGCAAAGTCAAGAAGCGGACATGGTCTCATGTTGGAGTGTTGAGGTCAGTGAACATGCTCGCGTGCTGAAAAATCGCGGATTCTTGCGCTTCAGAGACGTGCCCATTATTTGTTATGCCAATGAATTGGGTACTCAAGTTATTCACGCGGGCTATAAATGGTATTTCACTATGGCGGATTCGGATAATATCTAGGTTATGAACTCGTTTGCCTGTCTTGCGTATCATGGGTTGTCTGATTGTCAGTTTGGCAGTGAGCCAACTCAGTATACGATTTCATTTGATGTGTTTCGAGAGCAAATGGCGTGGTTGAAGCGAAATCTGTACGTAGTTGAGGATTTTGGCAAACTTCACACTCGCCTTGCAAGAGGTGAAGCATTCCCTGATCGGTATATCGTGCTCACTTTTGACGATGGCTACCGCACAAACCTGCTGGCGGCCGAATTGCTCTCGGAATTGGGGTATTCAGCGACCTTTTTTCTAACAGCAGAGTACTGTCAGAGTGGTGGAAAGTATCTTAATAGCGAAGATGAGATTAGGCAGTTGGTAGCAGACGGTATGCACTCGGTCGGGACTCATGGGTACGGACACCGTCCTCTTGGTGTGCTTTCGGGGTCAGATCTTGTGAGCGAGTTATCGCGGAGTAAGACGTGGTTGGAACGAATCATCGCACGACCGGTCGAGTTTATGGCAGCTCCGGGCGGTAGTACCTCGCGGTTTATGCTGAAACAGAGTTTAGCTTTGGAATACTGTTTGATAGGCACATCGGTTGAAAGGCTGAACATCCGGCCTGTCCTTCAATCTACCAAGACTGTAAATAGGGTTGGCATTCGTCGGGATTGGGGTATAAAGACGTTTGTATCTATTGTCCAAGGGGAGCCAAGTTTCTATCGGCAGCGCCAAGTTCGCGCGATCTTGTTATCTTTGCCCAAAAGAGTGCGATGGCATTATGCAGACATTCGAAGGAGACGGAGAATCTGAAGCCCGATGAAACGCACTATATGGGTATTTAATCACTATGCCATCACTCCCGACATGCCAGGTGGCACGCGCCATTTCGATCTAGCCTATGAACTGACCCGCATGGGCTACGACGTGACAATTTTCGCCTCGGCCTTTAACCACAGTCTTCGGAAGAAGGTGCGGTTATTGAACGGGGAATCATGGGCGCTGGAGGAAGTGGAAGGAGTCAAGTTCATCTGGCTCCCCTCGTTTGCCTATCAAGGTAACGACTGGCGGCGGCTGGTGAACATGTTGGATTACGCCTGGCGTGCTTACTGGCTCGCACGGTGTCTGCCCCGGCTGGAGCCACGTGTTGCGCCGCCAGACGTGGTGATGGGCTGCTCGGTCCATCTTTTCGCGGTGTTGGCTGGATATCACTTGAGCCGCCACTACAAAGGACATTTTCTGATGGAAGTGCGTGACTTGTGGCCACAGACCTTTCTGGATATGGGTCTTTGGCGTGAAGGGCAGTTCCAGGTGCGCTTCTTTCGCTGGTTGGAGCAGTTCCTTTACGCACGGGCAGAGCGAATTGTGACACTCTCTCCCCTGACGCGCCAATACCTGGCCCGCTATTCGAGTGTATGGGCCGACAAAGTGGTGTATGTTCCCAATGGGACACGGGTGGCTCGGTTTGGGCGGGCCAAAACTGCACGGCAACCAGACACCGTACGGTTGCGAGTGATGTTCTTGGGGTCAATGGGGTTCAAGAACGGTGTGGACTTGATAGTGCAAGCCATGCGAATCGTTGAGCAGGCCGAGCCAGGACTCTTGGAATGTGTATTGGTGGGAGATGGCCCGGAAAAGTCACGTTTACAGCAAATGGTCCAAGATTGGGGGCTTAAGAGCGTACAGTTCAGAGATCCTGTTCCCCGTGCACAAGTCCCCGAATGGACGGCGCATGCTGACATACTAGTGCTGGTAGAAAGGGAAGTTCTGTATGGTAGTTCCAATAAACTATTTGACTATATGGCAGCAGGCAAGCCAATTGTGTTTTCTGTCTTTGCTGAGCACAATAGCGTGGTAGAGGAGGCTCAATGTGGGCTATCCGCGTCGCCAGAGAGTGCTGAGGACCTGGCTGAGAAGTTGCTTGCGGTGGCTTGGATGTCAGGGCAAGAGCGGCGGGCTATGGGCGAGCGGGGGCGTGCATATGTGCGCCAACACAATGACTACTCGGTGCTGGTGCGACGATTAGTGGATGCATTGGAGGAATTGGACAATGAGATGGTGCAGGAGGCAAAATATCAAGCGTCTACTTGACCTGATCATCACCATCCCAGCCTTTGCGATCCTCTCACCACTGCTGGGCCTGATCGCCCTGACCGTGCGGCTGACTCTGGGTTCCCCCGTCCTCTTCTGCCAGGTACGTCCCGGCCTGCACGGCAAGCCGTTCACCATCTACAAGTCCGCACGATGACCAATGCGCGCGATGCCCAGGGCAACCTACCTCTCGCTGCATAGTCCAGATGAACGAGACCACCGGCGGTTGATTTCGGGGGGAATGTGAGTATAATCAGGCCGGTGGCATGGTCGAGATGGGATGGTGAGACTGGAAAAGGGGTTGGCCGAATATGTGGTCTGGGCGCAGGAGGAGATGGTGAGTGGATGAGATCGTGACTCTGTCTGTGCAACGCGAACGTCACGTGGCCGCGTTGGCGCGGGACTTGGAGTACGTGGTTGAACAACTCGGCAGCATCCCGTCCGTGCAGAAGGTGATTCTGTTCGGCTCCTATGCTGCCGGGCGACGCGACCTGCTCACCGATCTCGACGTATTGGTGGTGATGGATTCGCCGTTGGATTTTGTCGCCCGGAACGTCGAGTTGGCCCGTTTTTCCATTTTGACGAGGTGGGATGGAGGTTGTACAATAATACCAAGATGGGTACGGCCTGAACCTGGGAGGTGAGCACAATGGGTGAAACAATGCTATTGGAACGCACCCGCCAATTTCTGCAAGAATCATTACTCGGCGAGCAAGACCTGGATACAAAAGTTTGCCTTCTGCTCGAGGCGGAATATCTGCGTCGTCTTGGGAGGTATCGCCGCCTGGATCGCGTCCTGACCCAGAAGTATGGGATGACTTTTGAGGAGTTTGTAGCCCGCCGGGTGGTTCAGCAAAAGGGGTATACCTGGGACGTAGAGACCGATGCTATGGATTGGGAGACGGCTGTGGGCGGGATGAGGACGATGGACGCAGGATCCAGGAATTGCGGGAATCGGGACGTGTACAGCGCGGCTGACCTACGATTGGAGGCACAGGAAGCGCTGGAGAGGGTGTGGTTTGTGCAGTCGTTGGAGGAGACCGAACGCACGGACCTCACTCTCTCGTTGCGCTTGCATATTCGCCCCGACTTATTTGTGCAAGCCTTCTTTGGCGAACGGTCAGGCTCTTTATACTTTGCGCTGATTGATGGCCGGCGGCGCATCTTTGGCATAGATCGGGAGGGCGGCGAGTGGCATCTGCATCCCTATGATGCCCCGGACAAGCACGAGCCGTTGCCTGAAGGTCTACAGCAAAGTTCTTTGCCGGAAACACAACAACGGATTTAGAATAAAACGGATTTGCGCTCTACCTGAGCAATTGGAACTCACTCGCTGCCCGTATTCAGCGCTGTTCCCAGGACATTCACAATGTGAAACATCTCGTCCGTTCCTTTCCCAATCCGTTGTAGTGTTTTTGTTCAGACCTCCAACAACGGATTTAGAATAAAACGGATTTGCGCTCCACCTGAGCAATTGGAACTCACTCGCTGCCCGTATTCAGTGCTGTTCCCAGGACATTCACAATGTGAAACATCTCGTCCGTTCCTTTCCCAATCCGTTGTAGTGTTTTTGTTCAGACCTCCGAGGTTTTGGTCGTGTATTTGGCCCGAAAAGCGAGCAATGTGCTGTCAGAAGCCTTCAAGAGAACGCTATTTCGTAAACCTCGGAGGTCTTTTGGTCGCAACGGCGCGGGAGGTGATTGAGTACTGTGAGCGTCACATTCCTTCCAAGCCTTTCCACGCTCGCATTCCCGACTATCTGCGCGGCGGGATGGGGATTCCGATGGACGTGTTTCCCTACACCCTCGTTGAAGCACAACGTATGCTCGGTGAGGGTACAGGGGTGGTACCGGTCGCCTTGCGAGAGGGAATCTGGCTATTGGATAGAGCCCGGGTGCGCAAAGGGCTGATGGAGGAGCAGGAGGTGCAGGTGGCTGCCTCAACCCAGGACAATGGGCCAGTTGAGCACGGTAGGGGGATATGAAACGTCAGGATTTCCAGCGCGCCATCAAACGCGCTTTCGACCTCGTTGCCAGTCTACTGGCGCTGATCCTGCTCTCACCACTGCTGGGTCTGATCGTCCTGACCGTGCGGCTGACCATGGGCTCTTCTGCCCTCTTCCGCCAGGTGCGCCCTGGCCTGCGCGGCGAGCCCTTCACCATCTACAAATTCCGCACTATGACCAATGCGCGCGATGCCCAGGGTAACCTGCTGCCCGACGCCGAGCGTCTGACGCCCTTTGGCCGCTTTCTGCGAAGCGCCAGCCTGGACGAACTGCCGGAATTTCTCAACGTGTTGAAGGGCGATATGAGCCTGGTGGGACCACGCCCCTTGCTGATGCAGTACCTGGACCGTTACACCCCGGAGCAGATGAGCCGCCACGAGGTGAAGCCCGGCATCACCGGCTGGGCGCAGGTCAACGGGCGTAACGCGCTCACCTGGGAGCAGAAGTTTGCGCTGGACGTGTGGTATGTGGATAACCGGTCACTGTGGCTGGACGTGAAGATCATCGCCTTGACGGCCTGGAAGATACTCAAGCGCGAGGGGATCAGCCAGCCGGGGCAGGCGACGATGGAGGAGTTTGCGGGCAGCGCCGGGCGGGTGTAAAATGAAGTTGAAGGAGGTGGCTCAGATGTGCACGACTATAACTGTTCGCGAAGCACAAGCCGATTTTTCGAGGCTATTGGCGCGAGTCAGCCGGGGGGAGGAAGTGATTATCGCTCGAGGCGGGCATCCGGTAGCGCGTGTAGTGCCGGTGCTCAAGCCAGCAGCGCGCCGTCGCCCCGGCAGCGCGGCCGGGCAGGTGATCATCCATCCAGACTTTGACGCGCCGCTACCTGCAGATGTGCTGGATGCGTTCGAGAAATAAGAGCGCTACTGGACACTCATACTTTCTCGTGGTGGATCACCGACCGTCCGCAGTTGTCCGCCCGTGCCAGAGAGGTCATCAGCGACGGCAGCAACGAGTTATTCGTGAGCGCTGCCAGCGGCTGGGAAATCGCTATCAAAGCACAGCTCGGCAAACTTGAGCTGCCGGACGACCCAGAGCGCTTCATCGTTGAACAGTTGGCGCTCAATGCCTTCACCAGCCTGCCCATCCGATTGAATCACGCCTTACACGTTTACGCCTTTCCCCGTCACCATCGCGACCCCTTTGACCGGATCCTGATTGCCCAATGCCAGTTGGAAAACCTGCCGATCTTGAGCGCCGATCCGCAGATCGCGCGATATCCGGTGGAAGCCTTATGGTAGAGTTGCCACGGCAGCCTGCCCCGCAATTCGCTGCCCCAACGGCGTGCAAGATTCTCATCCGCGAGGACATCAGCCAGCCGGGGCAGGCGACGATGGAGGAGTTTATGGGGAGCGGTATCCCATACTCCATGACGCTGCCAACGACGGATGGAGGAGCATAGGAGGCGCGTATGCCACCAAATCAAATCGCAATTTACGGGGGGGGGGGATTTGCCAGGGAAGTTGCCTGGCTGGTTCAGGCCTGCAACGTTGGAGCAAATCTGTACAAAGTCGTCTGCTTCATTGATGACAATGAGGCTGCCCACGGTTCGATCTTGAACGTCATCCCGGTTATGGGATTAGAGGAGGCTCGTTCGCGGTTCCCGGACGCGAGAGTCGTAGGTGGCGTGGGCTCTCCCCAGACTCGCCAGCGTTTGATGGAGAAGGCAGCCGGGGCGGGTTTTGGCTTCGGGACCATCGTCCACCCTCGGGTCGAGCGTTCGCAGTGGATCGAGATCGGCGCCGGAACAGTGATCTGTGCTGGCAACATCCTCACTACTAACATCACCCTGGGCCAGCACGTGCAGATCAACCTGGACTGCACGGTTGGGCACGATGTCGTGATAGGTGATTTCGCTACATTGGCGCCGGGCGTGCACGTGTCCGGGTGCGTGCATCTGGGGAAGCGTGTCTACGTGGGCACGGGGGCGGTCATCATCAATGGCACGCAGGAAGAGCCCATCGTCGTTGGCGATGATGCTGTGATCGGCGCCGGGGCCTGCGTCACCAAATCTGTTCCCGCCGGTCAGGTCGTGGTGGGAGTCCCGGCCCGTCCGCTGCAACGGAAGGAATAGCGTTTCGTCCATGCGTGTGCTCATTCTCGGTGCAGGTGGTCATGCACAGATCGTCGCCGACATTCTTCTACGATCTCACGATGCCGGGAGCACGGAGATGCCAATCGGCTATCTCGACGATGACTCGCAGTTGTTGGGCAAGACTTTTCTCGATCTGCCCGTGCTGGGGTCTCTCTCCCACCTTGCCGCTGTAGAGCACGATGCCGTGATCGTCGCCATCGGCGATAATGCGATCCGCTGCCAACTCTTTGAGAGTCTCCGCCAACAGGGTGAACTCTTTGCCACGGCCGTCCATCCGCGCGCCATTCTGGCTCCCAATGTGCCAGTAGGGCCGGGTACGATGATCTGTGCTGGCGTCGTAGTGAACACTGGCAGCGTCATCGGCGCGGACGTGATTCTGAACACCGGCTGTACAGTTGACCATCACAACCGGATCGGTGACCACGCCCACATTGCGCCGGGCGTACACCTGGGCGGCGAGGTCACGATTGGTGCAGGGGCACTGGTCGGCATCGGCGCGACGGTGATGCCCCGCTGCCGGATTGGGGCCTGGAGCGTGGTGGGCGCTGCCGCTCTGGTTCATCGTGATCTGCCCGCTCACGTCACTGCCGTCGGCGTGCCCGCTCAAGTGGTCGGACGAAATACCGACCGGAAGGAGGAGTAGATTTATGCAAATCCCCATGTCCTCACCCGACCTCACCGCTGCCGACGTCGAAGCGGTGACGTCGGTTCTGAATACCCGCTACCTCAGCCTCGGCCCGCGCATCGCCGAGTTCGAGCAGCGCTTTGCCGCCTACGTCGGCACCCGTCACGCCATCGGCGTCTCCAACGGCACCACGGGCCTGCACCTGTGCGTCATCGCCGCCGGGGTGGAGGAAGGGGACCTGGTCATCACCACACCCTTCTCCTTCGTCTCCTCGGCCAACTGCATCCTCTTCGAGCGCGCCATCCCCATCTTCGTGGATATAGACCCCCATACGTTCAACATCAACCCTGCTCTGGTGGCCCAGGCGGCCGACGACCTGGCCCGTGGCGGCCATGCCGCGAAACGCTGGCTCCCCCCGGCGCTGCGCAATCTCCATTCTTCATTCTCCATTCTCAAGTGTCTCCTCCCCGTGGACATCTTCGGCCAACCGGCCGATATGAACCCCATTCTCGACGTGGCAAGGAAGTACAACCTGGCTGTGATCGAAGATGCCTGCGAGGCCATCGGCGCCGAATACAAAGGCTGCCGCGTCGGTTCCCTAAATTCGCAATTCGCAACTTGTACTGAGCCCAGTCGAAGTATTCGCAATTCGCAATTCGCTGCTGTCTTCGCTTTCTACCCCAACAAGCAGATGACGACCGGCGAGGGAGGGATGATCGTCACCGACGATGAGGAGTGGGCGAACCTGTTCCGCAGCCTGCGCAACCAGGGGCGCGACATCTTCGACGCCTGGCTCAATCACTCCCGCCTGGGCTATAACTACCGCCTGGGCGAGATGAACGCGGCGCTGGGGCTGGCGCAACTGGGACGCATCGAGGAACTACTGGCGAAGCGGGAGCGCGTGGCCCAGATGTATAACGAGCGGCTGTGTGAGGTGGAAGGCGTCACCATCCTCTATGTCGCACCTGAGACCACGCGCATGTCCTGGTTCGTCTATGTCGTCCGCCTGGCCCCGGAGATCGTCCGCAACCGCATCATGGCTGACCTGGAGGAGCGGGGAGTGCCCTCGCGGCCCTACTTCACCCCCATCCACTTACAAAAATTCTACCGCGAGCGTTTCGGCTACCGCGAGGGCGATTTCCCCGTCACCGAGGCCGTCGCCCGTTCCACGTTGGCGCTCCCCTTCTCCAGCGTGATGACGGAGGAGCAGGTGGATTACGTGTGCGGGGCGCTGAAGGCAGCGATCTGTGTCTGAAATCGGAGGGTGAGGGGGAGAGAGGGAGACAAGGGGAGGGGGAGACAAGGAGAGGGGTCACAAGGGGACAAGGTGAGGTGATTGAGAGCGAGACCGTTGCTCCACCAGTGCCAGCGCAGACTGAGGTACGATACCGGATGGAGGTCACATTTCGTTGTGCCATTACCCTTTTCGTGGCCCGCCAGAATGCGAACGTCTATCTGTTGATGAATGTGGGCAATATGTTGTCTGCCGGCGAGCCCATTCTGTTCCTCGGTGAGCGTCCTCACTGGAAGGTGCCCGTCCTGGGCGAGCGGAATCTTACCTGGCAGCAGTGACATGACCTATGAAATCATCTTGTCACCCGAAGCGCTGGATCACCTGGCTGCGCTCACAGCCCGGCAGCGGCGGATTGTGTTGGATGCCATCGAAACCCATCTTACGCATCAGCCAACCACCCTAACCAGGCGGCGTAAACCGCTGCGGCCTAATCCGCTGGCATCCTGGGAATTGCGGGTTGACCAGTTCCGTGTATACACTACCAGGTGGAGTCTACCAACACTGAAGACATCGTTTATGTGATCGCTGTTGGTAAGAAGGTGCGCAATCGTGTGATCATTGCGGGAGTGGAGGTGGAACTATGAGGATGCTTACGATAGAAAGGGATAACCTTTCACTCGATGTACTCTTTGACTTGGCTTCAGAAGGTACCGTTCTCATAACACGGGACAACAAACCAGTTTTCGCCCTCGTCGCGGTAGATGAAGAAGACCTTCAAACCTGGCAACTGGGCCAGAATCAGGACTTTCTGGCGCTCATGCAGCGATCCTGGGACAGGCTGCACGCTGAAGGTGGTGTTTCTCTGGCCGAAGCACGGCAGCGCTTGTTGGCAGAAAACTGCCAGGGAATAAGTACTACCGTTTAGGCAAGCGTCTGCTTGATCTGGCGATCACCATTCTGGCTCTGATCTCACTCTTTCCCGTGCTGGCGTTGGTGGCCTTGTTGGTACGTATCAGGTTGGGCTTCTCCGTCCTCTTCTGCCAGGTGTGCCCCGGCCTGCGCGGCGAGCCCTTCACCATCTACAAATTCCGCACCATGACCGATGTCTGGGATGCTGAAGGCAAGCTCCTTCTCGTTGCACAGTTCCCAGATGAACAGGGCCGTCGGCGGTTGATTTCAGGGGAAATGTGTGTATAATCAAGCCAGTCAGAAGCCAGGAGATGACTGAGGTGGATAGGACGGCTACAGAGTCAAAACGGAGGCGGAGAAAATGGACGCCGGTGTCAAAACGCAGGTAGAAAAAATCTTCCTGTCCCTTCCTCGTGAGGAGAGAGAGACCATCATCAGCCACGGGGCGGCACTTAGACTATCTAACCTTAGAAAGCGGCTCTTCCTTGCCGAGAGCAAAGTACGGCATTTTGAGGAGAAATACAAGGTCGCCCTGGCCCAATTGGATGCAAACGGACTTCCCGATGATGCCGATTACGAGATGCACGAGGATTACATTATGTGGCACCATTGGGCTGCGGTTGCCAACAAGATCAATAAGGACATTGCTTCCCTGGAGGAAATAGCACAGCAGGGTCTCTACCTGGGAGAACTTTCCCATGCTGGCTACTGAGAGGTTGTTTGAGATCGAGGAGGCGTATGGCGAGAAGGTACAGAGCATTGTTCCCCTTGAACTTGATGGCGAGACCCTCCGGCTCATCCTGTATCTGAAGGACGGCACGAACTTGCGAGTCACCGAACAGTGGCAGGGAAAGGTGCTCTTACGTTACAGTTACTATTGGCTCACTTCTGCGGACGAGTTGAAGACAGGTTGGGATAATGCTCCCCACCATGCTCGCTTGAAGAACTTTCCCCACCACAAACACGTTGGGCGGAAAGGAAACCTGCAGCCGTCGTTTGAAACCTGTCTGGAAGAGGTGATGGCGGCCATACTCCGTGGACACTAAACGCACCTTTGACCTCATCGCCAGCCTGCTGGCGCTGGTTCTGCTCTCACCGTTGCTGGCACTG
>Ga0315541_1001573_pt1 | contig 20825 bp, 14 predicted proteins | sample SalMarSW160190MG_FD_203095 | JGI IMG/M metagenome (GOLD analysis project Ga0315541, IMG submission 203095) | Salt marsh sediment microbial communities from the Plum Island Ecosystem LTER, Massachusetts, United States - Salt Marsh Sediment SW1601-190 ...
GGGCGATCGACTGCTCGGAAGCTCTGGGCTCGGAGATTCTGTGCGGGCCGTTTTATCAGCCGCTGGGCGTCTTTACCGGCGAAGGGCCGACCGAAGACGAGAAGAAACATGCCGCCCAGGTGCATCAGGATGCCGCCGACTATGCCGCCAAAGCGAACGTGACTTTAGCGGTAGAGTACCTCAATCGCTTCGAGTGCTACTTCCTCAACACCATGGCCGACACGGCGGACTTCGTAAAACTCGTCAACAAGCCCAACTACGGCGTTCTGTTCGATACGTTCCATGCCCACATCGAAGAGAAAGACCCGGTCGGGTGCATAGGTCCGAACATTGATATAATCAAGCACGTGCACATCAGCGAAAACGACCGCGGCACGCCCGGCAGGGGGCATGTGGACTGGGCGGGCACTTTCAAGGCTCTGCGTTCAGCGGGCTACGATGGGTGGCTGATGATCGAGGCGTTCGGACGGGCGCTACCCGACTTAGCGGCGGCAACTCGCGTCTGGCGTGATTTATCCACCAGCCCGGAGGAAGTTTATACCGAGGGTTTGAAGCTTATAAAGGAGCAATGGCAGGCCGCAGCCTAAATACTGTGATATGCCGGGTCTCAATTTATGAATGGAGGAATTGTTATGCTTAGAATTAACTCACGATTAATCTGTGTTGTTTTGTTTGTTCTTCCGGGGTTTGTAACAGCGAATGCCGTTGCTCAAGAGGCTGGCTTCAAGCCGATCTTTGACGGCCGTACGCTCGACGGATGGAAAGCTGCTGAGATGAGCTACTGGTCCGTGCAGGACGGGGCAATCACCGGACGCTCCACCGAACAGAATCCGGTCAAGAGCAATCAGTTCCTCGCCTGGCAGCTTGGCGATGTAGACGATTTCGAGCTGAAACTGAAATACCGCATAAGCGGCACGCCGGCGGCCAACTCCGGCATACAGATTCGCAGCCGGGTCGAGCCGGCCGGCCACGCCGTAGGCTACCAGGCGGATATCGACCTGGCCGGCCGATACGCAGGGGCGCTCTATGACGAAAGAGGCCGCGGAATGCTCGCTGAGCGAGGGCAGAAAACCGTAATCGGCTCCGACGGCAAGATGACCAAAAGCCCGCTCGGCGATGCTGATGCCCTGATGAACAATATCAAAAAGGATGACTGGAACGAATATCATATCATCGCCCACGGCAACCAGATCATTCTGAAAGTCAACGGCCAGGTCACCGCTGAGGTCATCGACAACGACAAAGCCCAGCGTGATATGTCCGGTGTTCTGGCGCTGCAGTTGCACGCCGGCCCGCCAATGATGATCGAGTTCAAGGACATCCAAATGAAACGTACGAAGCTCCAAGATAGAAAAAAGATCGTCCTTCTGGCCGGCACGCCCAGCCACGGCTACGGTTACCACGAGCATAATGCGGGCTGTTTACTCCTGGCGAAATGCCTCAACGAAAACATGCCCAACGTCTATGCAACCGTCTATAAGAACGGCTGGCCCAAAGACCCGACGGCCCTTGATAACGCTGACGAGGTTGCCGTTTACTGCGACGGCGGCGGCGGGCACGTTGTTATGGGACACCTCGAAGAAATGAATGCGCTGGCAAAAAAGGGCATCGGAATTGCCATGCTCCACTACGCGGTCGAGGTACCCAAAGGCAAGCCGGGCAACGATATGCTCGACTGGAACGGAGGCTACTTTGAAACTTACTGGTCCGTCAACCCGACCTGGGAGGCAAAATTCACAGATCTTCCGAAGCACTTCGTCACGCGGGGCGTAAAGCCGTTTACTATTCGGGATGAGTGGTATTACCACATGCGTTTCCCCGAGAACATGGAAAACGTCACGCCTATCCTGACCACGATACCGCCCGACAGCACCCGCCGGCAGGGTAACGACGCTCACGGCGCCAATCCACATGTCCGTGCGCGAATGGGTATACCGGAGCATGTAGCCTGGGCTTATGAGAGGCCCGGCGGCGGACGAGGTTTCGGTTTCACGGGCGGCCACTACCAGATCAACTGGGCGCACAATGACTTCCGCAAGATAGTTCTGAACGGCTTGGTTTGGGCCGCCGGAATCGAGGTTCCTTCCGACGGAGTACCTTCCGAAACACCCACGACCGAGCAGCTCCGCGCCAATATGGACTATCCCGATCCCGGAAGCTGGAACTGGGACAGGATCCAGAGGAAAATCGACAAGTGGAACAGTCGATAGATGCAAGACACCGTCTTGAGACTTTTTCGGGCTCCGAATTTTGCAATATGCCGCAAAACTCGGAGCCCTTTTTTAGTTGGGGCTTCTTCACGAACCGTCCTTAAAAAGCAAATGCGTTAAGTTCTATAGAGCGGCGCGTTGGATTCTGATTGCCTGGCCGCCGCGAGGCGGTAGTTCGACTTTCAGAACGGATGAAGGATCCACAGTGCGGCGGTTGATTTTCACGCCGGTCCGTGTAGATACGGCCGGATCGTCGCTGTAGATGTGCGCGATGTATTGGCGGCCCTTATCTAAAAAGTCCAGCGGAACGTCGAAAGTGCGCGGGTCATTTCCGTTCATGCATCCGATGAACCAGCTTTCGCCGGAGCGGCGGGCGAGAACGGCATATTCGCCGATTCGGCTGTGGAGGACTTTTGTATCGTTCCAGACCGTTGGGACATGGTCGAAGAATTCGAGCTCCGGCTCGTCGCCGATGACGTTATTACCGCCTCCTGCGCCGCCGGTCCTCCGAGGGGAACTGCCCGGGCGGTCGTACCAGTAAAGAAATTGCCACGGACTGTAGAAACACACGCTCTTGGCCAATTGGTACGCATGGCTCGCGTTGTCGTCGACCCGCCGGTCGTAGTAGCAGATAGTATTATCACCCGCGCCGGCCAGCATTCGAGTAAATAAGATTGTCAGAGTCAGGCTGTTGGATGGTCTGGTTTCGTCGCCACGGATACCCTCCTGCGTCATGAGATTCGGATACGTTCGGCTGTAGCCGGTCGGGCGGTATTCATCGTGAATATCGACCATCAGATGATGCTCGGCGGCTTTGCGGACGGCGTGGTGGAGCCATGCGGTCCATTGCTGCGAGCCGACCTGGACGAAGCCGTACTTTACGCCTTTGATGCCCCATTTTTCATAGAGCGGCAGAATTTCGTCGAGTTGCCGTTCGAGCGCCTTGCGGTTGACATAAAGTATGATTCCAATGCCGCGATGTTTCGCGTAGTCGATAACCCGGTGCAGATCCAGCGGGCCTTTCGAGCGTTTGGGATCGACCGAGATGGTCCTGGCGTCGGATTCTTCGCTGTTTTCTGCGCCGTACCAGCCGGCGTCAAATTCGACGTACTGCAGATTGTGCTCGACGGCGAAATCGACGCAGGCTTTGCCGCCGGTGGTGGTCAAAGTCACTTCGCGGATAACTTTGCCCGGCCTGATCCATGAAGTATCTTCGATCGCGCAGGGCTCGTTGAGGTTCAGCAGCAGATAATTGCGTTCGAGCAGCTCTCCGGGAGTCCGGCCGAGCATAATAACCCGCCATGGCGTCGTCATCGGGGCCGCGGCATCGACTTCGCTGTGCAGCGAACTGACCAGCGTGAGCGGTCGGTCCTGCTCAGGCGAAAGACGCATGCGAGCGTAATCCACCAGCCGGGCTTCGGCCACAGACGCGAAAAGTCTCTTGTCGATCTGAACTGTCAGCGGCCTTTCACAATTGTTCTTAATCTTGCTGAGTGGAACCTTGCTATACTCGCCTTGGGCGGAATAGACGGCGTAAGCTGTGTGGTCGTGCGTGAAATGAAACTGCGTTTTCTCCGCCGAGATGACGAAGTTTTTGAGAGCATCCTGCTGCGGCAGGGTATAACAGAAGGCCGCCCCTTCGTTGTAAGCACGGAACGTCAGGACAAGCCGGCGATGGGGCGGGCGGCTTTCTCTGAGTTCGACAACGAGCTGGTTGTAGTGGTTGCGGATTGTCTTTCGCTCGGCGTAAACGGGCGAATACGTGCTGTCGTGACTTGTTCGAGAGACCTCGACGATTTCAAAGCCGGCTTCAAGCGGGACATCGTCCTTGATTGCCAATCCCAGGCGCGAATCGGCAATAACCAGCCGATCATTATACGATACGGTGTAAGTCGGGCAGCTTTGCCGCTCGCCAATGTCCTTGAGATCGAACGTTACGGCGACATTTCCATCCGGGGATTCGAGCAGAAGCCCCGCCTGAGCGGCACGAACGGTACCGATGCAGGCAAGGGCGAGAAAGACGCCGGCAATATAACTGCACGGCGATGAGGTTTTCGGGTAGCGATAATTAACTTTATTCTGCATAAGAATCTCCGTATTGAGACAGCCGTCTTTTTAGAAGGCGGAGTTATTGATATAAGGCTATTGCTACGCTGGACGCGTTAAAGAACAGGTGGATAAAAATAGGCCGAAACAAAGAGCCGCTCTTTTCATACGAATAGCCCAGGCATACGCCTAAAACAAATAACGCCGGCCAGTGTCCGGGATCTTCGTGCATGGTCGCGAAGAACACCGAGCTTGCTGCTATCGCCGGCCAGGCACTGTTTCTGATATTGAAAAAGGAGCGTATCGCCGTCTGAATGAATCCTCGAAACAACATCTCCTCGATCAGCGGCGCGATTACCACGGCGATAAACACAATCATAATACGAAGCGGCAACTGCGGATATTCCGTGATCAATTCGAGCTGCTGATGCTGCTGCATCTCGTAATCGGTGCCCCAAATTAATTCGGCAACAAACATTGTCATGGTAATTGCGGCCATCATAATCGGCCAGACCGCCAGCAGATTCACAATCGCCATGAAAAAATCTTTCACGATTGTCCTGATATTCAGACCGAATCCCTTCAATCGCCGGGCGAAATGAACGTGCGCCAGAAACATCATTGCCGCTATTGTTACTGCCGCCCCGATGCTCATAACCAGGTGATCCCTGAATATTTTTTGCCAGCCGTGCAGGCCCGGCGTGAGTTTTTGGACCAGGGCTACTACCAACGCAACCGCTCCGAACCAGAGCATCAGTGGAACGAGGGGCAAATAGGGGGGCATGCTGTTTCGACGGGGCGGCGAATCGGCCAAAGCTTTTGTGCCCAGAGATGTATCGAGCAGCCAGCAGGCGAATAATATCAGCCCTGCCAGCCAGATGAAGTCTGTTGCGGTTATGGTCTCAGCGAATTCCATTGACTATTTACTGTTGAATATTTACTATTCTTGAATTGTCCGTTTTGAACCTCTAATTGTCAAAGGAAAACAGAGCATGGATGTATTTCGCGTTGAAGGACCGGTTCAATTATCCGGCAGCGTTCGTATTAACGGCTCGAAAAATGCTTCGTTGCCGATCATGGCCGCAACGATTTTAGCACCCGGCCAATCGAGACTAAAAGCCGTACCGCATCTTTTAGACATTTCCGTGTGCGGCGAATTGCTTGGGCGACTGGGCTGTAAAATCACTCGCGGCGCCGAAGGCGATTTGTGCATAGATTCGACGGTCGTTGATAATCCGGTAGGTGAGTATGAAATTGTCTGCAGGATGCGAGCGGGGATTTGTATTCTCGGCCCGCTGCTGGCGAGGTGCGGCAGGGCGGAAGTTTCCATGCCGGGCGGCTGTGCAATTGGTGACAGGCCCGTCAACCTTCACCTCAAGGGCCTGAAGGCCCTCGGCGCACAAATTCATCTCAAGAACGGCTATATCGTCGCCGAAGCTCCGAATGGTTTGGAAGGCAAAGAGATTTTCATGGGCGGGCCGTTCGGCTCTACCGTGCTCGGCACCGCGAACGTGCTGATGGCCGCGACGCTGGCAAAGGGCCGAACCGTTATTGAGTCGGCCGCTTGTGAGCCGGAGATAGCGGACCTTGCGAACTGTCTGAATAAGATGGGCGCGAAGATAACAGGAATCGGCTCGCCTCGACTGACAATCGACGGGGTCGAAAAACTGGAGCCGGTAGAGTATGAAGTCGTTCCTGATCGGATCGAGGCAGGGACCTTTATCGTCGCCGCCGCGATAACCGCCAGCGAGTTGCGGCTGCAGAACTGCCGGCTCGGTGATATGATGGCTGTCGTCGACACGCTCAGACACATCGGGATTTCGATCGACGCCGAAGGTGACGGCTGTGTAGTCAGCCGCCGGGGCCCGATTAATCCCACCGAGATTACTACGCAGCCTTATCCGGGTTTTCCGACCGATTTGCAGGCCCAGTTTATGGTTTTGCTGTCGCTTGCCGAGGGCAATAGCGTAGTAATCGAGAAGGTCTTTCCCGACCGGTTTATGCACGTTGCCGAGCTGAATCGAATGGCGGCGAATTTACGCAAGGAAGGGCCGACCGTGATCGTAGCCGGCGTAAAGAAACTCATAGCAGCCCAGGTCATGGCGTCGGACTTGCGGGCGTCGGCGGCGCTCGTGCTGGCAGGATTGGCCGCCGAAGGGACAACTACTATTAACAGGGTCTATCATATCGACCGGGGCTACGAAAGAATCGAAGAAAGATTGAATCCTCTCGGTGCGAAAATTATCCGGGAGAATGCTTAGAAGTGAGCTAAAGTGACTAAAGTGAACTAAAGTGCCTAAAATGATCTCCAAACTTTAGGCACTTTAGTCACTTTTAATTTTAGGCACTTTCCTTACTCAATCATTGTGGGACGCTGCCGCTCACCTACCTTTTTGAAGTGGGACAGCGCACTTTCGCTATCATCGAAGTCTTTTTCTGTGTATAAGAGTGTAGTCTGGCCGATACGGATTTGGTCGCCCTCTTTCAAGGTGGTTAGCTCGGTGATTTTCCGATCATTGATCAGCACTCCATGCTTGCTGTTCATATCTTCGGCATTGTGTTCGTTTGTATTTTCATCATACCGTATTCGCAGGTGCTTGCGAGAGACCATATCGTCCAGTATCTGCATTGGAAGGGCCTCGGCTCTTCCAATCACATTTGTTCGCCTGCCAAGCGGCAGATATTCGCCTTTTTGCTCTCCTGATGTTACGATAATAGAAGCCATTGTTACTCCTTGTGATAGATCCTTGCGGATGTATGCGTATCGGCAAAATCTACAATCGCCTTGTTGCAATAATAACAAGAAGGTATATTATTAGCTATCTGCAGCACAGTCAAGCTCTTTTTAGGCTTTGTTTCAAAGTTTTGCCGTTTTGCGGAAGTCTTTTCCGGCAAAGCTGCTCCGCACGGGAGCCGCCGGAGAACAATGATCCGACTAATGAGCAGAGCGGTTGCGTTTTTCCATTGACGGCCGGCTGTCAATCGGTGATGATATTCGGGATTGAGGTCCCCTCACTTAAAATTAAAGTAATGCCGGAAAAGGTTTTTATCGAAAACATTTGAAAGGGATTAAACCATGCGTCGTTTTTGTTTTATTTTGATGATCGTATTGTTGTTCTGCTCTCATCAGGCATTTTCGCAGAAGGCCCCGACGGGTAATCCGGCGGATTTCAAGGTCAAGACTTGTCTGCATTCGGTCAGCTACGCCGGTTTCTGGCGTGGGCAGGCCAGACTGAGCATCGATGATTTTCTGGACAAGGCAAAGCAGCTCGGATTCGACGGCGTGATGATTATGGCCAAGAGGCCGCATGTTTCTGTTTTGGATTATGACGCTGCCGCTCGAAGGGCATTGCGGCGTAAAATAGAAGGCCTCGGTCTCGAACTGGTCTGCCTGGCGGGATACACGGATTTCACAGCGGGCGTCGATAAGGCGGGAATCCCCAATGTGGAAATTCAGGCGGCATACGTCGGAGAACTGGCCAAGCTCGCGAAAGATCTTGGAACCGACATGGTGCGAATCTTCACAGGCTACGAACGGCCGGGCGTGCCTTTTGACAAGCAGTATGCGCTGGTAGTCCAGGGTTTAAAGCTTGCCGGACAGAAGGCTGCCGAGCACGGCGTGACACTGGCCGTGCAGAATCATCACGATATCGCCTCGCACCACGACACAATGTACTGGCTGCTCAATGAAGTCAATATGCCGAACGTCAAGGCTGCCTTCGACGCCTGGACGCCGACGCTGGAAGGTTTGAGCCCTGAGCAAATCAGGGCCGCCGTTTTGAAGATGAAGCCTTTTCTCGTTCATACTACCGCTGCTCAATACGTGCGACAGCAGCGGTTCCATTATGAACACACTTTTACGAATTTCATTCAGGACCAGACCTTGATCCGGGCCGTGCCGATGGATCGGGGCTTTATCGACTACAAGACTTTTATCAACAGCTTGAAGGAAATCGGCTACCAGGGATACATCGCGTACGAGATGTGCGAAGTTCTCGACGGCGGCGGTGACATTGAAAACCTGGACAGAACCGCGAAGAAGTTTCTCGAATTCGTAAAGGATTTTTAAGAACATGAAAACTCTTACTCGAAGATCGTTTCTTAAACGTACTACGCAATTGGCGGCATCGGCGGTTACCGTGCCGTATTTTGTGCCGTCCTCGGCACTGGGCAAGGCCGGCTCGACCGCGCCGAGCGAGCGGCTCACGATGGGCGGTATCGGCATCGGCAACCAGGGTATGCACAACCTGCGTAATTTTCTTACCTGTGAAGACCTGCGCGTTCTGGCCGTCTGCGACGTCGATACGAACCACCGGAGCAGGGCGAAGAACACAGTCGATTCGGCGTACGGCAACAAGGACTGCTCGGCGTATAATGATTTTCGTGAGATACTCATTCGTGACGATCTTGATACGGTGCTGATAGCGACGCCGGACCACTGGCACGCCATTCTTGCCATCGAAGCCGCGAAAGCCGGCAAGGACATCTACTGCGAAAAGCCGATTTCCCTGACCATCGCCGAAGGCCGGGCCGTAGCCGATACGGTCAAGCGATACGGGACCGTTTATCAGTCCGGCACGCAGCGGCGAAGTAACGCCTGTTTCCGTTTTGCTGTGGACATCGCCCGAAGCGGCATGCTCGGCCGGCTCCACACTCTGCATTGCTATTTTGATATCGGCCCGACCTGCCCGCCGCAGAAGCCCGAACCCGTGCCGGAAGGCTTCGACTACGACAGGTGGCTCGGGCCTGCTCCCTTCGAAGCGTACACACCGAGGCGATGTCACAGCTCTTTTCGATGGCTCTACGATTACTCCGGCGGCCAGTTGACCGATCTCGGAGCGCACTTTAATGACCTGGCCCAGTGGGCGAACGACAGCCAGTACACAGGCCCGGTAGAATACGAAGGCCGGGCGGAATTCCCCAGGGACGGCCTGTTCAATACGCCCGTGCGTTTCGAAGTGGTCGCGACATACGCCGATGGCGTCAAGATGATCTATCACGACGAGACCGAGCCCGGCAGGGGCCCCAGGGGCAACAAATTCGTCGGCGACGAAGGCTGGGTCAGCGTCGATGACACCGGCAAAATCACCGCCTCAAGTGACGCGATTATGCAGAAGCTCAAGGCCAACCAGATGGGCTACGAATACATGATGGGGCATCATCGCAATTTTCTCGATTGCGTCAAGACCCGCCGGACGCCGATATCCAGCGCCGAGGTCTCGCACCGCACCGTCACGACATGTCACGCCGGCAACATCTGCCTGCGGCTCGGTCGTAAGCTGCGATGGGATCCCATCGCCGAGCGATTTGTCAACGACGGGCTGGCCAACAGAATGCTCGAAAGAGCCAAGAGGTCGCCCTGGTCTTTATAGCCCGGTCAAGCTTCTATTAAATCCCACAACCGATCCAGCGATTCGCTCGTTTTCTTCACCGCTGCATCGGGTTCCATCCTGCGGAGTTCCTGGTTGAACGGCTCACATTCCACCGGGCCGTCGTAGCCGATTTTCACCATTGCGTTGATGAATCCTTTCAGATCGATCACGCCGGTTGTCGCCGGTAATTCTCGTCGGTTATCGACCTGCTTATCGACTTCGATTCCCGCCGGGGCGTCATTTACGTGAACGTGAATGACGTCGTTGTTTGACAGTTCGAGCAATTCGTCAACCGTCCCGTGCGAAGTGTACCAGTGCCAGCTATCCATCAGGAGTCCCACGTTCCCGGTGCCGATTGCCTCGACCAGCTCCATCGTTTCGATCTGGGTGCTGATGAAGGGAAAACGGCTTCGCGAGCGGGATGTTCTCGGCCCGACGAATTCCAGGCCCAGCCTGATGTTGTTGTCTTTAAGCACCTTGGTAATTTCGCGGAAGCGTTTTGTCAGCATATCGAATTGTTGCCGGTACGTCAGCTCTCTGCTGCCCGGCGTAATCCAGGTCGCTACGCGTGTCACGCCCAGTTGTTTGAGAACACCCGCCTGTTTGGGTAGTTTCTGCAGGTCGTTTTTGAATCGGTTCTCGTCCCTGCGAAACTCGACGGACAAACCGCCGGCACCGTATCGAATGCCCTTTTCTTTCATCAACCCGAGCCATTCGCGGATTTCCGAGGCAGACTTGTTTTCGAATTCGCCCGTATTAGGGGTAATGCCTTCAAAGCCGTATTTTAATGCGTATTCCAGCGATTTTTGCTGGTTGGCCCGCACGCCGATATGGCCGGGCGCAAAGTTTTTATAGAACTTGACTTTGCCCTTCGTTTGCGAGGCCTGAGCGAACGGCCCGGTAAAGTGCAGCGCCGCTGCTGTGGCAATCGCCGACCGGCAGAAAGTACGTCTTGATATCGCTTTTGGTTGTATGATTTTTGGCTCGATCATTATCTCTTCTCCAATCCAGGATTTCCCGTATAGCTTTTAGCTCAGCAGCGCCGCTGAGCCTGACAGGCAACAGAATATCAGCTTTGCCCCGGACATTCAAGCTTTCCGATTCCTGCTCAGCTCCCAAAACCTGTCCGGCAATTCCTTCCTGACGGATTGGCTTTGTTTGGCTTTGTTTTTACATACCCCGCAGGGTAGTTTATTGCCATAATTTCCTTCCAAATAAGACTTTACGACAATTCGGCCCAGCACAAATTGGCTTTGTTTTTTCAAATAGCCCCTCCGGAGAAACTCAGGATATACTTTCATTTTTCCTTTTGCCTTTTTACTTTTGCCTTTCCCCAAGATTGGCTCCATTCGACTACGCACAGGACAAGCTTGTTTGGGTTTGAATTGGCTTTGTTTTTTCGCCGCACAAAATCGCTAAAATCTTCATAACCCCTTTTCATATAGATATATACGTTCATTTTAGTCATCGGCAAATTGGGTTTGTTTTTTCAAATTAAGCTCAATTTTTCGTCGTTTTCTACTCTTTTTCACCTGTTTTTTCCAGTATTCTGCCTTTTTTTCTTCTATATTTCTCAATTCTCAATTCTAAATTCAACTTATGACATACTACATACCACATACGAAATATGAATTCGTTAAGTATTATACGAATCTAAACACAAAAAAGCGGGCATATTCCAAATAAATCTCCGTGACTCGCAGCTTGCTGCGTGTAGCTCTTATAAAGGGCTAATACTTTGTAAGGTTTGAGTCAAGAACTTTTTATGCTTTTTTTCAGATTCGGCATCAACATTTGACCTTCTGAGGACGCTATTCCTCTTAGTGAATGGGTAAATAGCACCTTGCATATTGATTGTGACAGAATCTGAAAGTTTTACTCTTAACATGTGCTTTTTGCCTTTGTTTTATTGGATTACCCAGTTAAAATTAGTCTTAGAGGTATCCATTCGTTGCTGAAAGGAATTACTTACATATAGGCGGAAAAACGAATGTCGGTAAATGAGTCGGAGGTAAGAAGTGGACAAAAATGATAAGGTTACTCATAGGCAAAAAAAGGGTGGGATAGGGACTACCAACGCATGTCGTATATATCCGGAAGAGAAGGTGATCGACCATCTTGGAGTGTATTTTGATGTCTGTAACTCTGTGATGAAGGGAGGCGAAGAATTTTGGTTTAGGGGAAATGCTGACATAACCTGGGATCTGACTCCGTCAGCCTTGAGGAAAGAAACTGTGGACGAGAGAAACCGGGCGTTAAGCTTGCTTACTGAGTTCAGGAGATACGCAGAGATAAAAATACCGAATGCTCCTGGACCAAAGGAAGATTTGAATTTGCTTCAACTTGCACGGCACCATGGATTACCAACACGGTTGCTTGACTGGACTAAAAGCGCAGTGATCGCACTTTATTTTGCCTGCTATGACCAATATACACATGACGGAGGAGTATTCATCTTTAACCCAGTGAACCTTAATAGGCAAGTTGATCCAAAGAAACCACGAGTCTTTGATTCACATTCCGAAGCCCACCTAATTGAGAAATACCTAAAGTTATCGGGAATTAAAAGAAGTAATGGCCGACGCACAATTGCGATATATCCTGTCTGGAATTCTGAAAGGATAATGCTTCAACAAGGAGTCTTCACACTTACTGGATCGAGGGAGTTTGCCTTGAACGTCAAGCAAGCTCCCGGACTTGTTTGCCTGAGGATAAGACAGACTCATAAGGAAACACTGCTTGCGGAACTGGACCGTATTGGGATCAATGAAATGTCTATTTTTCCTGAGCCGGAACATACGTGTAGCTACTTGATATGGCGCGCTAAACTCAATTTATGAAGGGAGGACTAATGGCAGATTATGTGCCGTTCGTAAATAATGAAACAGATTGCAGGATGTTAGTTGCGGAGTATCAGGACGCAGATATTTGCAGAGTGTCGCTTGAATCAATCGAAGGTCTGAGGAACTTGCTGCCTTCCGGTCTTTCTATATGGCTTGATCCTGCTGTGGATGCTTATGACTACCGACTGTCAACAAAATGGCAGGAAAAACCCAGAAGGGTATGGAAACAAAGTCAGCAAAAGCTTTGGAGGAATTTGGATATACTGCATGGGAATTTCTCGAATTATGAACTCTTATGTGAAAAGAAGAATTGGAAGCAGGATAACTACGATAAAATTGCGTTGTTTGTTACAGAACTGTTGAACCATTGTTATGAATACCGTCCAGAATGGCTCACAGTTCCACAACTTCCTTTGGTCGACCGTGGAAGTAGAAATAAAATCAACAAAATGTTGGCAAGGGCAACGAGAGCCTGGAAGGCAAGAGCCGGATTTAAGGGCAGCTTAATTTTGCCATTGATATTCACAAACCAAAGACAGATTAATAGCAAACCTATACGCGACGATAAGTTAGTTCATGCAAAAGAGTATTACGAGGATGCAGAGGCAGATGGGATTTGGATTGTAGATAAAACCCTATTAGATCAGAATCGTAATGAGAAATACCTTTACAGGTATTCTAAGTTAATAGAATTTCATGAACTGATAAAAAACAAATTACCAAATAGGGCAATCAAGATAGGAGGGCCATATTGGGGCGTCAATTTAATCTTGTGGGCTCGTGGCCTTTGCGATCATGCAGCAATTTCTCTTGGATCCAGGTACGCATATCATATTTCAGCCGGTGTCCCTGGTGGTGCACCCAGAACAAGGATTGCGATACCGCCTTTGCGCCGTTGGGCAGTGATAAATGACGAGTTGCGTACTTGGATTGAAAAGTCGCTCCAGAAACTGAGTGTAGATGACCAAGCATACAAAGGTTTACAATACATTCAAAAAAGATTCAAGCTTCTGAAGCATAGAGAGGCATCCAGAAAATATACTGCACAATTCTATAAGTACTGGTTTGATAAAATAGCCTCTTGTCCGCCAGACGGACGGGCACTTGCATTGTATCAAGATTTATCGACGGCATTTGTGATGGGAAGTCAGCTACCAGACCTGCCAGCCAAATGCCTACCCAAGAGTAGCCCATCGTACATCAGAAAGCCGGGGAAAGTCGCCGAGCAGCTTATGCTAAATTGCCTTTAGGGTAGTTTCTCCAGAACCGCTCTATACAGTGGGCTTGAAGTATTGGATCAATTCTCTTCCCACAATATTTAGGTAATCTGAGTACTCTGTGGTCTTCAGGATTCAGGCCGACAATGCCAATGCCGTTATCGATAAATATTGAAGCAGTACTGCTTCTTACGAGGCGTCTTGCAGTTTCCATCGGTAGCCCTACGTAGGACTCGTCGGCAAACTCGAGGTTGCCGATCGCCTGTCGAAGGACGTCCTGAACACGCGAGAGTTTGAGTTCCAAGGCAACCAGTCTCTTATGGATGGGCATCCACCCGTTGAGCTTGTAGATTGAGCCGGTGTGCGACTTCCGAATGAATTTGTCTCTCTCAAGGCGATCCAATTCCAATGCGATTCGTTCCTCGTCAAAAAATTCTGAGAACATTTCGACCAGATGAGTAGGATTGATTGGGGAAGCTTCGTTTTCCTCGGGGATGTGCGAAAGGAGCATCGTACGGAAATGTGAACCTATCGGGTTTTTTTGACCGAGCCGTAATCTCTTGTTAACATTCCGCTTGTTAAAAGAGCATCCCACAAGGTCGCATATCCCCCACGGAGTGGGAAATTCGCGCTTGACCATGAGGCCTTTGGACTTAAGCCAAGCCTCGGCGGGCTTGACCATCTGATATTCGTATTCAAACTGCATACTCAGACAACCCAACTCCAACAACGGAATGAAAAACAGTATAAAATCCTTTGATAAATGAACTTATGAAGTTATTTCAGCAGAATGTCTACCCACTCTTCGGTAATTCTACGTTCAATACACACCTATGTTCAATATCGGTCGAGATGGCCGGTTTTCAACAGTGATTAATAGATATAAATAGAAAACTTAGAAAGTTATACTTAAGCAAAACGAAGATAACATCTTCCAAGCGATAAATCAATTAAATTGCACATAGACAACGAATTAGGCATTATAAAATTTATTTTTTTCGCTTGACGTGTACCGGGTGGTCTGGTATTTGATGAGATTATAGAATTATCATGTTTATCCTGTCTAAATAAAGCTCATTGAAAAGGTGATATTTCGATTGCAGGTCCCGGGGCATTTTGCTCTGGGATACTCAAAACGGGAACGCGGTTAAAATCCGCGGCGGTCGCGCCGCTGTGAGCGTCTGCTCCGATTACTGAATCGGAAATCCGAGAGGCAATTATCCACTGTCTGGCATAAATTGGTGCCGGATGGGAAGGAGCTTCGAGGTAAGACGCAAGCCAGAAAACCTGCCTGTGATTGGTTATACATTGTTAGGGATTCTATTTTGAGTTCTGAAGCGCGGGCAAGATGCCCGCGACACGACTCAGAATTGGAACCCTTGTGTTCTCGCGAGTTGGAACGCATGTGTGGCTCTACGGCCTTTTTTACGCTGGCTGTGGTTCTATTTGTGCAGGGCGATTTAAAACCGCTGTTTCTCTCGTGGGAGCAGCGGTTTTTTTATTGGCACGCCCTCGCGAAAAGGGCCAGATACCGAAGGAGAATGCTACAGGCAATTCTCCGGATGGGAGGTACAAAAATGATTAGGTTAAGAAAGTTGTATTGTTTGGTTTCGATTTTGTTAACAGCCGGAGTTGCAAATGCCGCCACAGCCACGTTTGACGACCTGGCTTTGCCGGCGGAGTCCTGGTGGAACGGCTCGGACGGCTCGGGCGGTTTTACCAGCGGCGGCGCGCATTTCGGCAATAATTACAACGCCGACTGGGCCTCATGGGACGGCTTTTCCTATTCCAATCTCACCGATACCGCGGCCGAAGGAATAGCGGCACAATACAACGCTATCACGGGCTCAGGCCAGGGCGGCTCGGCGAATTACGCCGTGGGTTATATCGGCTTCACTACGCCGCCCACTATGACATTGGGAGAGCCGGGCTTTGTTAGAGGATTGTATGTGACGAACAGCAACTACGCTTACGATTCGATGCTTGACGGCGATGCCTACGCGAAAAAGTTCGGCGGCGACAACGGCAGCGACCCGGACTTCTTCATGCTCACTATTACGGGCAAAGACATTGACGGCAATGCGGCCGGTACGGTTGATTTTTACTTAGCCGATTACCGCTTCGAGGACAACGGCGAAGATTATATCGTCGATACGTGGCGGTACGTCGATTTAACTTCGCTGGGCGAGGTTATGAGCCTGGAGTTTGCATTGAGTTCAAGTGATGTAGGCGATTGGGGCATGAATACGCCGGGCTGTTTTACGATTGATACGATTGTGTACGAACCGGCGTCTTCGTTCGCCGGGCCCTATACCGAGGTCGGGATAAGCGGCTATGTCAATCCGAACAATCACGGGCACGCCGATCCGCTGAGCGACCCGAATGCAGTTTTGAATCCGATATTCAAAGGCTGGGCGACGGTCGTGGTGGATTATGAGCCCGCACCCGGCGTTGATGCTCAATGGGCCGACCCGGGCAATGCCTTAGGGCCGGCTACCGGTGACAGGCTCGATATCGTCAGCCTGGGCGATCTGAGCCGGCAGCAAATCGACGATGGATTGCCGCCAGGGCAAATCACGCTGTCGTTCGACGAGCCGATCCGGCAACAGGACGGCTACGAATTTGTCGTTTTCGAGAACGGTTTTACATCCGATGTGAGCCTGGAGACCGGCTCGGTGGCAGGGCAAATGTTTGCCGAATTGGGATACGTGGAGATCTCGACCAATGGCGTCGATTTTGCCCGTTTTCCCGCTGTGTCACTGGCTCCCGAAGCTGTCGGGTCTTATGGAACGATTGAAATAAGCAACGTGTATAATCTGGCCGGCAAGCATCCCAACGGCACCGGCACGCCGTTCGATTTGCTGGAAATTGCGGGCGAGCCGAACGTCGTATCGGGGCTTGTGGATATCAACGATATAAGATACATGCGGATTATCGATATCCCGGGCAGCGGCGATTTTTACGATCAGGCCGCAGCACATATCGACCCTGCGAGCGGGGCTGTGCGGGACTATTATTCGGATGACCATCCGATTTACGACGCCTGGGTGACATTCGGCTCGGGCGGCGTGGACGTCGAAGCGGTGGGCGTGCTCGAAGAACAAAAGTACAGCGCCGATATCGATTTGAACGGCATTGTCGATATGTACGATTTCGCGCTGCTGGCTTCGGCCTGGCACAGTCGTTTCGGGCGGCCCGGCTGGATTGGCAGGTGCGATTTAGCCGAGCCGAAAGATTTGTTCATTGACGACGCCGACTTTGATGTTTTTGTTGCTCAATGGCTCGAAGTTGAAGAATGGAGAATTGAGAATGGAGAATGAAAAAAGGCTAATTCTAAATTCTAAATTCTACATTCGGAATTATAGCGAAGCGTTCACTTTGATTGAGCTGCTGATAGTCATCTCGATCATTGCCCTGCTGATGGCCATATTGATGCCGGCGCTGGGAGCGGCCAGGTCCGGGAGCCGGGCTTTGGCCTGCAAGTCGAATCTTCGGCAGCTTGTCATAGCAAACATCGGGTACGCCACGGAGAGCGATGGTTTTTATGTGCCGGCCGCCAGTGACATGTGGGACAACGCCGGACTGCATCGCTGGCACGGACAAAGAGACGCTCTCGGCGAGCCGTTCGATCCGCTCAGGGGCCCGTTGATAGGATATCTCGCCGACGGCCGGGCAAAGGAATGTCCCTTGAAGGTGGAGTTTGTCAAGGGGCTGGACTGGAATACGAATTTCGAGCAGGGCTGCGGCGGCTACGGTTATAATATGACGTACATCGGCAGCCGGACCTCGCAGGGCGCTGCCGGCAGCGTGCAGGCCTGGAAGGACAGCTACGCGATGACGGTGCGCATGACGGAAATTACCGCCCCGGCCCTGACGCTGATGTTCGCCGATACGGCGATGGCCAATAACCAAAAATCGCTCATCGAATATTCGTTCGCCGAGCCGCCTTTCACTGTTTACAGCGGCCGGCCCGTCAGGGAGTTTTACATGTCACCGTCTATTCATTTCCGCCACAGGGACCAGGCGAATGTCGGCTGGGCGGACGGCCACATCGAACCGCGGCAAAGGGCCGGCTCGGGCGATAAAAATGCCTACGGCGCCAATCCGGGCGATTTCAAATTAGGCTGGTTCGACCCGCTTAATAACACGCCGTTCGATTTGCAATGATAGGCACGAAAGCGGCGGCGCAAATGTGATATGCGTGACCTTGTAAAGAAAGGGCCCGTACCGAAGCTGTCGATACAGGCCCCGAAAAATATTTAACGTTATCTGCTTTCCGACGCTTATTCTAAAGCGTCAATTTATTCTTCAACGATAACTTCTCTCGGTCCGTACAGCCGGATATCGTCGAAGAACATCTTACCCGAGCCGCCCGGCACCGTCATATTAGCCCTGGTGCCGACACCGATCGCAATCCTGTCGACGTCGTTCAGATTCAGGCCCTGATCCGCAAGGCTTTGCAGGCTGATGACCCACTGAGTCCAGGTATCTATCTGCGTCGCGGCCGGGTCGTCGTAGACCATAACCACCGGTTCGCCCGTGCTGTTTGAGACCGCCACGTAAATCGGCTCGGGATCGTTGCTGAGTATACCGATATCCTGGTTCGCCCACTGCGCGCCGACTGAGCCGGTAGTCGTGACATTACTGAATACCGCCTGGCACGTCTGAGCCGCATCATGGCTGGTAACCGCCAAACCGATATAGACGTTTGAGTCCATCTGAATTGATTCGGCTGCACCCAGCATCTGCCAGGTCGAGCCGTTGGGGGAACTGTAAGCAATAAAGTTGCCGGCCAGGGTACGCTCTATCTTCACCCAGTACGGTGCGGCTATATCGGCGGTCGTATCGGACGCACTGGCAGCGCCTGTTTCCGGACGCCGCTGGAAGGACACGCCGGAAGTTGCTGAGACAACCATCATCGCGTGCACGGAGTCTCCATCGAGTGTATTTCGAATCATCACGCCCGCCTTGGCCCAGGAGTGTGTATTATCGACGCTTTCGACTCTGGCAACAATCGAGCCGGGGCCGGAGAGCGTCTTGTAGGCAAAGTGGAACTCGTCGTGGAAACCTTCTCCGACGCCGGTGACGTCCCAGATATCCGTGCCGGAACCGGTCATTGTGAATGTGCCGACCGGGCCCTCGACGAAGCTGCCGGTAGATGGCGGATTGCCTCTGAACCACAGCGACAATTCCGCAACGCCCTCCTCGGTCCAGTCGCGTACGGCACTCAACGTCAGTTCCACCTGCGAATACCTGGCGTAGCCCTGCTTGTTGTTGTCAAAGACAAACGGCATCGACTGGCCGCCTTCGTGGACGATAGTCTCCTCGGTATAAGAAGCGGTCGTTTCGTCGCCCACGGCCGCACCGGTGCCGTTACCGGCAAAGTAAGGCGGAATATCCGGCGAGCCGTAACCAAGCCCGTCTTTCCACGCGTACCATATCTGGTTCTCGCCGGCATCGTAATCCTCGAAGTCGTCGATAACAAAGAAGTCACCGGTCGTAAAGTCCCAGACGTTGCCGATCCATGGACTGTCGGTACTGGCGTCGTTGACTTCATCGATCCGCCAGTAGTATGCTGTATTCAACTTAAGCTTGCCGGGGTCATAGCTCTCCTGGCCAAGGGCCCTGGCCCCCTTGTACTCGGGCGAGGCTGTTGTGGCGTTCTTGACGGTATCTGCATCCATGCCGAAGTATACCTCGTGCGAATCGGCGACGGCTCCCGCGATCCACTTAAGAACCACGGACGGCTTTATGTCCACAGCACCGTCGGCCGGATTTGGGCCGCTTACGGCGCCCAGAGTAGTGAAGTTCCAGACTTCGCCTTTGTACGTAGCGATGCCATCGGACTCATCGACACGCCAGTAGTAAGTCTTAGCCAGATTAAGCGGGCCGGGATTGTAACTTGTCAAGCCGGAAGGGACACCCATCTCGGCATTATTAACTTCGTCAAAATCTTCGCCGAAAACTATATAGTGCAATTTTGCGCCGAAACCGGGCGTCCAGCTAAGCATTACATTAAGTTCGACGAGTTCGGCGCGGTCGGCCGGCTCCGGAGTATAGGCGGTCTTGGGTGGTACGGTAAAGCTCCAGATATCCCCCTTCCACGGACTGTTCGGGTCGGCGTCATTGACCTCGTCGATTCGCCAGTAGTAGGTCGTGCCATTAACAAGACCGTCCGGATAAGCATTCCCGGGGAAGCCGGCAAGGTAAAACGTGTCAGTCTGGTTTCCTCGGAACGTATCGCCCGTGCCGTCATTCACATCGTCAAAACTTTCTCCTAAATACACATCGTGCGAGACCGCGAAAGGTCCCGGCATCCAGGCGAGGTTAATCCACGTATCCATATACATGGCACCATCATCGGGAGCCGGATTGTGAGCTGTTTCTCGACGCCCGGCAGTATCACCCTCAAGGAGAGTGCCTCCTTCTTCTCCCATTTCGACTGTTCTAATAATAGCACCGCTACTCCCTTCGGGCGCAAACATAAACGCTACAAAACCATTTGTATCGCTGTTGAGAAATTCAGTTAAGGCCTCGCTAATCTCTGTTGACTCCCTTACACCGCGGGCGGGTGCACTAAATGTCAGCAGTATCTCGGTTACATCCGCCAGATCAAGGGCAACATCAGAGTTAGAGGCCGGAGTCGGGTCATTCTGGACACCGGGAGCAGTATTCCAGGTCATTCCATCGGCAACGAGGTCCTCATATGCCTCAAGAACTCCGTACACATTTATCCCGCCGGTGTCATGCCCGTAATTGCTGAAGCTCATGTCTGAGAAAACAACACCCTGGAGTTGAGCTTCAGCCAGATCGTAAGCCACGAATCCCACACGACGTCTGCTATCCTGATTACGGCAGTGCATACCTGATCCGCCAGGACTTGTGTCCGGGCCCTCACCAGCGTCATTACTGACATGCCCATCAAAAACAGGCACTAAGCTGAATGGTTCCGCCTGGACACTGCTGACTGCGCAGACGAGCAGGGCGAAACAGATGAAATAAGTCATTTTCCCAAGCATAATAATTCTCCTTTAATGTTGATAATGGTCGATAATAATGTCGCTTTCACTATATATTCGACTTTTAGCCGTGATAATTCGTATGATAGCCGCCAATACCTCCTTCCATATCAACCAG
>Ga0315541_1001574_pt1 | contig 20802 bp, 16 predicted proteins | sample SalMarSW160190MG_FD_203095 | JGI IMG/M metagenome (GOLD analysis project Ga0315541, IMG submission 203095) | Salt marsh sediment microbial communities from the Plum Island Ecosystem LTER, Massachusetts, United States - Salt Marsh Sediment SW1601-190 ...
CGAACAGCTTTTTTACGGATTTCGCTGCGGTGCACTGCGAAGGGGCTGAGCCGGTTTGTGGGCGAGTTCATGAGCTACTGATTGATACGGCAAAAGATGTCAATACAAAGACACATCCGGAGGGAACATACGTATGTATGGAAGGGCCGCAATTTTCCACGCGGGCTGAATCTCTTATGCACCGGGCCTGGGGCGGCGATTTGATTGGTATGACCGCCATGCCGGAGGCCAAATTAGCCAGAGAGGCGCAAATGTGCTACGCTTTGATTGCTTTGGCCAGTGATTATGACTGCTGGCGCCCACACAAGAAAGGCCAAGACAAACAAACGCTCCTGAAAGAGATTATCGCAAATCTGCAAACAGCAACAAACAATTGCCTGGCACTAATAAAAGCTGTCCTGACGAGCGACCGTACACTTGTTTATGAGGACTGCCGATGCAGAAAAAGTCTGGATTTGGCCGTGTGGACGGACCCGGCCCAAATCGACCCTGTGGATAAAGAAAAATTAAAAGTGCTCTTTGAGTAGTTCAGAGTATTGACAGCAGACAGGTTCGTTATATAATTGAGGTCGAAGTCGGTTATGTTATAATGGAGTTCGCTCCGCTCGCCCCGTAAGTTAGCCGTTGGTCTTACGAGGCTCATAATGACGGGGATAGAGAAAAGTAGATTTGAAAGGAAAATAAAAATGAAAAGTCCGGTTTCAAGAATGCTTCTTTTAGCAGTTGGTGTCGTTTTTGGTATTATGTTGATTACGGGCTGTGAAGATGAGAAAAAATTATCCGGCACACAGTCTGATACAACACCAAATAGCAAACAGAGTAGACTCGTAGCTGTTGAGAACGCGCAGCTTAAGGCACAAATTGAAGAGTTGAAAAAACTGCACAGCGGTGAAATGGAAAAACAAAAGAAGCTGCTTGACAAATGTATGCGGGAAAAGAAGGCGCTGGAAGAGGTGTCAACAAAAGGCGTTGATAACTATATGAAGGACATCTTAGGCCCCCTTTCTGATGAAAATGCAAAACTGCGGGAGGAAAATCAAACACTCAAGGCACAAATAGAGAAACTTAAAACAGAATAAGCTAAGAAATAGACAGAGGCTGAACTTTTATAACCGGTCTTTAATCTTTGCGATTATATATTTTGCAGGCAGCTTCTATGCAATTGGGTAATTTTTCCTGTGGGTAATGCTTTTGTGTTGCCGCTGCAACGAGTCCTAAGAACATAGGTTGAGGTTTCAAAGGGCGGGAAGTAAGGCAGGGATGTGCCTGAGTGCCGATAAAAAATGGATGGGAGGGGATATCCAAAATCTGCATAATCGGCTGATTCGGGGCTTTCCCTGAAAAAACTAGGCCGGCCTTTTCCAGAACTTCAATATAGCGAGGGTCAACTTCGTAACGATGCCTGAACCGCATTCTAACCGAATCTTTCTTGCCGAAAAGCTTCCACGCCATAGTTTGTGACTTTAGCTCTATGTCCCTTCCGCCGAGGCGCATATTTCCGCCCAGTCCTTCTATTTTCTTCTGTTCCGGCAATATATCGATTACCGGCTCGGGACAATCCGGCTCAATCTCGGTGCTGTTGGCTTGCGGCAGGCCGCAAACATTTCGGGCAAATTCTATAACAGCCATTTGAAAACCGAAGCACAGTCCCAGATAAGGAAGATTTTTTTCTCTTGCGTATTTTATGCAGGCTATTTTTCCTTCCGCGCCACGAGTACCGAAACCACCAGGAACAATAATGCCATCGACGTCCTTAAGATTCTCAGCCGCATTTTCATTATTAATATTGGTTGTTTCAATCCATTTTATTTTTATATCGGCGGCCAGCGCAATGCCTGCGTGCTCAAGTGCATTGATTATCGAGGCATAACTGTCGCGTACGGATGTGTATTTGCCTGTGATACCAATAGTGATTTTGCGATTGGCGGAGCCGATTTTGTCGGTGAAATCGCACCATTGGGCCCAGGCCTTACGTTCGTGTCGCAGGTTGATTCTGTCCTCTATTTTTAGCAGCCTTAAGACCTCAAAATCCAGGCTATTGTCCCTGAGCATAGCGGGTATCATGTAGATACTGGTGGAATCGGGCAGGCTTATGACCCTTTTAAGCGGTACATTGCTGTATATGCTTATTTTCTCACGTGCCTTTTCACTGACGGGATTGGTTGCCCTGCAGGCGATGATATCAGGCTGTATCCCGCATTGCATAAGCTGCTTTATTCCCAATTGTGCGGCCTTTGATTTTTGCTCGCCAAGAGTAGGGGGTTCCAAGATATAGGTGAGCGCCACGAAGCAGCAGCTATTTGGGCCTTCTTCGTAAGCCAGTTCGCGTGTCGCCTCGATGAAATAGGCGTTTTCCAGGTCGCCGACCGTGCCGCCAATCTCAACAAATACGATATCGGCATTAGATTCTATGGCCAACCGGCGTAGTTTTAATTTGACTTCACCTGTGACGTGCGGAATCATCTGGACGTCTCTGCCGAGATAATCACCGTGGCGTTCCTTGTGCAGGACCGAGCTGAAAATCTGGCCGCTGGTGGCAAAATTTGCTTTGGTTAAATCCATATCGAGCATTCTTTCATAAGTGCCCAGGTCCATATCGCATTCCATACCATCGTCGAGCACAAATACCTCACCATGGCGAAAAGGATTTAGCGTGCCGGAATCTATATTCAAATAGCCTTCGAGTTTAATCGGCGCTACATTCAGTCCTTTATCCTGCATAAGCAAAGCCAGGCAGGATGAAAAAATGCCCTTGCCCAGACCGCTCATCACGGTGCCCAGCACAAAGCAATATCGCGTTTTTCCCTTTTTATAACCGGGTGGTATAGGCACGAAGAATTCGCTATCAGTCGAAATATCACTGACCTTCTGCAATAAGTCCCTACTGTCAACCATAATAACTGCCTTTTTCTTTCTGCATTTTTATTATTTAGCGAAGTTGACGATATCATCCTTTGTTCCGTACAATCCATCATAGCCTGCGGAAAGCAGAATAAAAGAATCGGCCCTATATGGCTTGCTTTGTGTCGTAGCCATGTAATCACTTGTCATTTTATAAAATATTTTCGGGTCAGTAAAAAGCGGGTGCTTCTCGTTAGGGCTCGATGGCACACCAAGTCCGACAAGCGTGTGATTATCCCTGTAGTTATAAATATTATCCGGGTCATCAGGATTATCGAGATTATGTGCTGTTTTTGATGTATCTGCCTTATAGTACAGTACGGGCATACCAACTCTTTTTCCGGTACCACGGTGCCTTACGCGCTTATATACGTCACACAAGACAATACTATCTTTCTTAAAACCTGCGGTGTTCGCATACAAATCCTGCAACTCATATGCATTGGCATTTTCGAGCGGTAGATAATGCTCTTTTCTGGCCTTCAAATTATACTCATATGGATTCACAGGATACAGGGCCCGGCCAGAACCATCCTGACCATCGCTTCTAAAAATTGAATCCGGGTGAAAGCCTAATAAATCCCGGCCCATTAAAGCTTCGGCGAGCTTCATCGCGCCGCAGTATTGCCGGCCGATTGGATCAAGTGCATCAGAAGGTGGAAAGCCATCAAATTCAGCACGGAACAACTCCAAAGTGACTTCAATGCTGTGGAACTGATTTTTCTGACTAATGCCAGGAGGGAAACGCGGGCTGGGGGGCCTCAGGAACACCAAAAGCATTACGGCAGGAACAGCTATCCCTGCGATGGCAAGGCCTCTGCCTTTCGACCGGCCAGAACTTTGTTTAATTTTTATCAAAGCAACGATACCGAGGATTATTGCTGATATGCCTACTGAAAAAGCCAGTACCTTTGTAAGGAAGAACGCAGGGATACTGAAGATCCCTAAATACAGAGCCGCAATGGCCAGTCCACTTGTTTTGGCGTCTGGTTCTTTTGGACTTTTTGAAGTATCTTTCAAATCCTGGCCGCATGAACTACACGACTTGGCGTCATTCAGATTTTCAGTCCCGCATTTTGGACAGTACATTGTGAAGTTCCTTTAGAGTTAGATTGACTGGCTACTTTGCTTTACCCTTTTTACAAATTCAGCATATTGTTCGGGGGTGTCTATTCCGTCGCAGGTGTGTTTGACTTTGCCGACTAAAATGCTAAAGCCGTTTTCGATTGCTCGCAACTGCTCGAGTTTTTCGATTTTTTCCAGTTTCGTTTGCGGCAAAGCGGTAATTTTCAGAAGGAATTGCTTGCGAAAAGCGTAAATTCCGATATGCCGTAAATATTGTTGTATTTTTCCCACGCCGGATTTTTCTCTGTCGTAAGGTATGGGTGCGCGCGAAAAATAAATCGCACGGCCAATCTCGTGTTGCGTATTGCGTATTGCGTATTGCGTATTGTCATTCCTGCGAACTTGTCCCATAGGGAAGCAGGAATCCATTTTTTCTTTCTCGCGATACGCATCACGCACGCCTGCCCCGAGCATAGTCGAGGGGACGCACGACGAAATGATGACCTTTACGATATCCGGATTGGCAATCTGGTTGGGATTCTGGAAATCAGCAGCTAACGTGGCCATCTGGTAATCGGGATTTTTCACTAAAAGCTCAGCTAAATAATCGATATTCTGTGGGTCAATATCCGGCTCGTCGGCCTGCAAGTTGACCACTATCTCGACGTCAATATCCTTGACGGCTTCGGCGATGCGGTCGGTGCCGCTTTTGTGCTCGGCTGAGGTAAGAATACATTCGGCCCCGAATGTTTTGGCAGCGGCGGCAATTCTCTCGTCATCGGCTGCTATTATTACCTTCTCGGGCAGAGAAGCGGCGCAGGCCCGTTCGTAGGTGTGCTGGATAAGGAATTTGCCTGTATCTTTGGCGAGAACTTTACCGGCGAATCTGGTCGAACCGTAACGAGCAGGGATACAAGCTAAAATTTTCACTCTTGTCTAAACCTTTACGCCAACAGTATTTCTGTTCCGCAAGTAGTACATCTTCGCTGAAATAAGGAAAAAATCAATTGCGACAGGATTTATGCAACAGTTTAAATCCAACTGGGCACTTATGGTAGAAAGAAATTTTAGGTTTGTCAACAGGCCCTGTTGGAAATTTTCTTTTCTTACACACTTTTTGGTAATTTGTGATTGGTGATTGGTGATTGATTTTTGGAATTGTAGACTTGTAATCCACACTGGAGCATATATACTTTACTCGTAAACGGCTTTGTAAACAGGAGTTTCAGCTTCAAAACAGAATTCGGGGTATATAAGTTATGAAAAAGGCTTTGCCGATAATCATTTTACTTGTTGTAATCGCCGTCATTTTTATCGGGATTGGAATTTCAAGGAAAGGTAAACAAGACAGCCAGCGCCGGGTAGCGGTCATTCCTAAAGGGATTACACATGTTTTCTGGGAGTCGATTCGCAGGGGAGCGGAAAAAGCAGGTGCCGAAGCCGGTGTCAAAATCTTCTGGAATGGGCCGGAGCGGGAAGGTAACCGAGAGATGCAGATTCAAATCATCGAGGATTTTATTACACAGAAGGTTTCAGGTTTTGTCCTTGCACCGATTGATGACAAGGCTCTCGTGCCTTCGGTAGAGAAAATATATGTTAGGGGTATACCCTGTGTGATTATTGATTCAGGCATCGATACAGACAAATACGTTTCGTTCGTGGCGACGGACAACTATAAAGGTGGTGTCATTGCGGCGAAACGAATGGGTGAGATTCTAAACGGCAGGGGAAAAATAGTTGTTGTTAAATACGCACCCGGTTCAGCTTCGACGATGAAGCGGGAGGACGGTTTTATAAATACAATCGGAAAAGAATTTCCCGAAATCGAAATCGTTGACTCTAAATACGGGATGGATACTGTTGAGACGGCATTGCAGGCTGCCGAAGACCTTCTGACGAAAAACGCCGAGATCGATGGCCTGTTTGCGTGTAATGAGTCCACATCAGTAGGGGCCTTGCGAGCGCTGCAAAGCCAGGGACGCGCAGGCAAAATGAAGATGATTGGTTTTGATGCCGGGGTCTTGCTTCTTGAAGGCGTCAAGACTGGGGTGGTTGATTCGCTTGTCGTGCAAAATCCCTACAAAATGGGCTATGAAGGCGTCCGGGTTTTGATAGCCGCACTTGAAGGCCAAAAAGTCGAGAGACGCGTGGATACGGGAGTTACATTGGTAACTAAAGAGAACCTTGAAACGCCGGAAATTCAGGCACTGCTGAAGGGGATGCATCAGTGAAATTTGAGTCTAATCTGTACTGATATCGGACTACAATTCAGGTATGTCTGAACAACTTTGGGCCTGGTTCTTTTATTGATTATTTTTAAAATGGCGACTTGTAATCCGAAACAGAGCAGATATACTTTATTGACTACATACTATTGACTATTTATTATAGAAGTAAATGTGGATTTAGTCGTTAGTCAATAAACAATATCGTCAGGGAGTCTCGACGTCAGACTTGAAATTTAGGGAGAAATGATTATGAAAAAGGCCTTACCAATCATCATTGCACTCGTCATAATTGCCATCATTTTTGTCGGAATCGGAATTGTAAATAAAGGCAAGCCATCAAGCCAGCGCCGGATAGCGGTAATCCCTAAAGGCACTACCCATATTTTCTGGGAATCGGTACGGAGGGGTGCGGAGAAGGCGGGCGAGGAAACCGGTGTTAAAATCCTCTGGAACGGTCCCAAGCGGGAGACAGACCGCGAAGAGCAGATACAAATCATTGAGGATTTCATTGTGCAGAAAGTGTCGGGTATTGTTCTTGCACCGTGCGACAGCAAGGCATTAGTGCCGAAGGTAGAGGAATTATTCGAGAAACAAATACCCTGTGTGATTATCGACTCGGGAATCGATACAGAGAAATATGTTTGTTTTGCGGCAACGGACAACTATATCGGCGGTTTGATTGCAGCCCGGCGGATGGGCAAAATTCTCAACGGAAAAGGAAAGATAGTGGTGGTGAAGTACGTGCCCGGTTCGGCCTCGACAACGAATCGTGAAAACGGCTTTATCGATACAATAAAAAAAGAGTTCCCCGAAATCGAAATTGTGGACGCCCAATACGGCAATGATACTGTTGAGACGGCGTTACAGGTTACCGAGGACATGCTGACGAAAAACACTGAGCTGGATGGTCTGTTTGCGTGTAATGCGTCGACTTCGGTGGGGGCGATGCAGGGATTGCGAAGCCAGGGCCGCGCAGGAAAGATAAAAATGATTGGCTTTGATACCGAGAAGGCACTGATCGATGGGCTGAAAGAGGGAGCTATTGATTCGCTTGTGGCCCAAAATCCCTTTAAGATGGGCTATGAAGGTGTCAAAACAGTAGTTGCCGTACTCGATGGCAAAGAATTAGAGACCAAGCGTATAGATACGAGAGTAACATTAGTGACTAAAGAGAACCTGGAGACAACGGAGATTCAGGCATTGCTAAGATGAGCACATCGGTGCAAAGTGACCGCAGCGACACAGGCGTTGCGCTGCGAATGACGGGAATATCCAAGAGCTTCGGGCCTGTTCAGGCGCTTTCTGACGTAAGTTTTACTGTTCGGGAGGGGACAGTACACGCTTTGGTGGGCGAGAACGGTGCAGGTAAATCCACACTTGTGAAGATTTTAGCGGGGGTATATCGGCCGGACAAAGGCTCAATTCAAATCCACGAAAAGCCCTACACATTCGACAAGCCGGAGCAGGCTTTGGCAGTTGGTGTTTCGATGATTTATCAGGATTTAGACCTGGCTGAACACCTGACTGCAGCTGAAAATGTCTTCCTCGGCAATGAGCCTGCGGGTATTTTGCCTTTCACCGTTGACCATAAGGCAATGGTGGAGAGAACAGCGGAATTGGCCGGGAGTTTCAACTTCGATATTGACCCGGCTGCCGTAGTATCGCAGCTTTTTACCGGGGATTGCCAGGTCGTTGCGATTATAAAAGCCCTTGCACGCAATGCTTCGATTATTGTGATGGATGAGCCCACATCGTCGCTGTCTGAAACCGAGGTCGCCAGACTCTTTGAAGTAGTTCGACGGCTGCGAAAAAAAGGTATTTCAATCATTTATATCTCCCACCGCCTGGAAGAAATAATCGGCCTGGCCGATGACGTTACTGTTTTACGTGACGGTAAGGTCGTTCACTCCGAGTCAGTCACAAAGCTGGATATTGCCCAAATCATTCGTTATATGGTTGGGCGTGAACTGACAGAATTCTTTCCGGCCCGTGATGTTAAACCCGGTGACGTTCGCGTAAGGGTCAACAATCTTTCATCAGACAGCCGGATAAGGGATGTTTCTTTCGATATTCGGTCGGGAGAGATTGTTGGAATGGCCGGCCTTGTCGGTGCAGGCCGAACAGAGGTAGCCCGGGCCATCTTTGGCGTTGACAAGAAAGCTTCGGGTTCGATAGTGCTTGATAATGCGGAGTTGTCAATCAATTCTCCAGCCGACGCCATATCTTGCGGCATTGCTTTACTAACTGAAGACCGCAAAAGAACAGGTTTATGCCTTGGCCTTGCGTGCAGTTGGAATGTAACAATAGCGAGCCTGGGCTTGTTAGGGATGAAGAGAATAATCAATCCTGCCAAAGAAAATAAAATTGCTGCGGATGTGGGGGCGCAGCTGTCTATCAAATGGTTGGGTCCGCAGGCTCCGGTTGACTCCTTATCCGGCGGCAACCAACAGAAGCTCCTGATTGCACGGTGGCTGCTGGCGAAGTCCAAGTTTATGATTTTTGACGAGCCGACACGAGGTATTGATGTCGGTGCCAAGAAGGAAGTGTACTCACTTCTCAACAGGCTCGCTGAGCAGGGCAAAGCGATACTGTTTATTTCATCCGAGCTGCCCGAGCTGTTCGGGATAACAGACCGGATTTTAGTGATGCGCCGGGGACGGCTTGTAGGAAATTTAAAGACAGGCGACACCACACAGGAAGAAGTTATGCATCTTGCGGCAGTGGAGGTAAGCTAAATGAGCAAATTTATGAGACAATTGCTGCCCTTCGGTAGTCTGACGCTGATTATCTGTATTCTGGCGGCACTAAAGCCGGATACATTCCTTACAATGGAAAACTTTATGAATGTGCTGCGCCGCTCGAGTGTGAACGGTATCATCGCAATCGGTATGACCTCGATTATCATATCCGCAGGAATAGACCTCTCCGTTGGGTCAATGCTGGCCCTTTGCGGAATGGCGGGTGCGTACACAATGATTGCTGTGGGTGGGTCGGATCCACAAGGCGGTGCCGTTGTCGTTGGAACGGTTCTGGGCGTTGTTGTGGGCATTATTTGTGGTTTTGTGAACGGTGTGCTTATCACAAAATTGAAACTCCAACCGTTCATTGTGACATTGGGTACTATGAGCGCATTTCGCGGGATATCCTATGTAATGAACAGCGGACAGCCTTACAATGTGCCAAGCTACAAGTATCTTGGCGAAGGCGTTATGCTGGGGATTCCTGTTTCTGTAGTAATTTTTGTTATTATTATCGCTATGGCCGGTTTTCTTTTAAGGTACAGTCGGCTGGGTCGTTATACTTATGCTATTGGGTCCAATCGAGAGGCGGCCTTTCACGCCGGCGTTAATGTAGACCGCAATCTTATCTACATCTATACCTTCACGGGCCTTCTTGTGGGTATAGCGGCAATGATTGCAACCAGCCGGACTGTCTCGGCTCAACCGACGGCAGGTATTGCCCTTGAGCTCGACATCATCGCGGCAGTTGTGATAGGGGGTGCGAGCTTAGCCGGCGGTCGAGGGACCATAACCGGCACAATTATCGGAGCTTTGTTGATAAGTGTCTTGCGGAACGGCTGCACTTTGCTGGGAATATCAACACATATCCAATTGATTGTTATCGGGATGATTATCATTCTCGCTGTTGCGGTTGACCAGTTGGCCCAGACAAAGACAAGAGAGCTGCAGGCGTAAGAGATTTTGTATTTTTTGTTTTTTCAGATTTTACTTGACAAAAGTGTAAAAAGTTTGTTTAATACTATTAATATGAAGCAAATTGACCGTAAAATCGAAGATCCGCCAAGGCGGAATACCCATAACTGGTGGTGGCCTGAAGGATAAAATCCGGCAGGCAAGCGGTAATTTGCTGTAAAAAATTTGTTAGATATACGAAACGGCAGCCTGTTGGAAAAAAGCAGGCTGCTTTTTTTGTTTGTATTTATGTATAATTGTGGATAAAAGTTAGAACCAGAGGTAAAAACCGTGGAAGACTATAGGCAAATAATACTTGGTGCCGAGCCTGGGCAAATTGTGCCGATTGTCAAGCAAATCGATATGACTGAGCCGGTGGATTTTTTTGCCAGGCTGAGCGACTACGGCAGGGCAAAAAACTGCTGTCTCTTTGAGTCCAGGGAGTACTTAACCGGCAGTGGCGCCCTGAGTTTTGGTACGGCGAAGCCGGCACTATATCTGACCGGAACCGGTGCCCAGTTTACTATCAAAGCTTTGAGCAAAACCGGCAGGCGAATGATTGAATACCTGTCTACTGACGGAAAGAAAAGGTTCGGCTTTTGCGAAGAGGTTGAATTTGCCCCGGATGCTATTACTGGCCGAATCAAACAGGATACCAGGATTATTGATGAGCAAAGCCGCCTGCAAAGCACAAATCAAATGGATGTATTGCGGGCCGTAGCGTTTTCATTTCGTTTGGCAAGTAAGCCTTTCCGCATAACCTGCGGCTTGCTCGGAGCGATAAGCTATGATTTCATAGACCAGTTTGAAAAACTGCCTCCCAGTAAAGAGGACTTGCTTGGCAATCCTGATTACGAACTTTACTTCGCCGACAATATCTTTTTGATGGACCACGAACACGGCAAGGGCTATGTGGTCGTCAATGTTATGATAACTGATGGTGACCGTGAGGCCGCGATCACAGAGGCACAAGAGTGCTTCGATTACTATTCCAATCTCGCCCGATTTGATGCACCGAAAGGTCAAAAACATGTCGACTCGCTTCCACCTGCCTCGACTGATACCGAACAAGACGAATATGAACAAATGGTTAGGACTGCCAAGCAGCATATTCTCGATGGCGATATATTTCAGGTTGTTTTGAGCAGGACAAAAATGGAGCCTTGCCCGGATGAACCGCTGGACGTTTACAGGCGACTGAGAGAACTGAATCCTTCTCCGTACATGTTTTATCTGAACACGGACAACACGATATTATTAGGCTCCAGCCCCGAGCTTAATTTGCGTGTCAGGGGTACCGAACCTCGAAATGTGGAGATAAGGCCCATAGCAGGCACCAAACCGAGGGGACGAGCTGGAAAAGACATCGATGCCGACACTGATTTCAGATATGAGGCGGAACTGAAACTCGACCGCAAAGAGTTAGCTGAGCACATGATGCTGGTTGATTTGGCCAGAAATGATATTGCGCGCGTAGCTGAGCCGGGCAGCAGAGTTGTAACCGAATTGCTAATTGTTGAAAAATATGCTTCGGTGCAGCATCTGGTAAGCAATGTCAAAGGCAAACTTGCAAAAGAGCTTGACGCGTTAAATGCGTATCTGGCTACTATGAATATGGGGACGCTCACGGGTGCCCCGAAGATTGAAGCAATGAAGCTAATCCGTCTCTACGAAAAGACCAAACGCGGCTACTATGGCGGGGCGGTTATGTACCTGACTGTGGACGGCCAATTCGATAGCTGTATTACGATAAGAAGTCTGCAGATTAAGGACCACGCAGCTTTCATTCGAGTTGGTGCCGGCATCGTGCACGACAGTGTCCCGAAGACCGAGTTTGAAGAAACCGAGCACAAAGCAGATTCCTGCCTGCGTGCGGTTCGTGGAGAATAAAAATTAACCGCTGAGAACGCAAAGAACGCAGAGAAGAAATTAGAGGTTAAAAGGCACAAGTAAAAAGTTTGAGATTTCTTTGTTGCAGTGCTACTCGCGATAACAAAGGAAAGTTTTATGGAAGAAGAAGCCAGAAAAGTTTTGTTCATAGATAATTTCGACTCATTCACATATAATCTTGTGGATGATTTTTGCAAGCGAAATTGCCAGGCGAAGGTTTATCGAGCTGATACGGAGCTTGAAGAGCTTAAGCAAGTGGCCGCTGAATATGGCCCGGACCTGCTTGTGATTTCTCCCGGCCCCGGCACGCCGGATACAGCCGGTGTATCACTTTCAGCGGTAGAGTATTTCAAAGATAAACTGCCCATCTTCGGAGTGTGTTTGGGTCATCAGGTAATCGCACAGTATTTCGGCGGCAAGATTGGCCATGCGCCTGAACCGGTGCATGGCAAGCCCTCGAGGGTAACGCACAATGAAAAGGACGTATTTGCCGGTGTTGAAAATCCGCTGCACGCGGGACGGTATCACAGTCTTTGTGTATTAGAACTCCCGGACTGCCTTGAGCAAACGGCTGAGTTTGAGGGAATTGTAATGGGAGTCCGCCACAAAGAGCTTCCGATATTTGGAGTGCAGTTCCATCCGGAGAGCATTTTAACTCCGGCAGGAGGCAAGATAATCGAAAATGTTTTATCCATAGCCAAGGCAAAAAGTAAAAGGTGAGGGACCCAAGAATGGCCCAAATAACTAAGTACTTAGAGATTATTTTAGAGGGTGGAGATCTCACATTCGAGCAGGCGAAGGAACTTCAGGATACAATATTCCAGGGTGAGGTTACTGAAGTCCAGATTGCAGCGTTTCTGGCGGCGATGAGGATGAAGCGTGCGACAGCGTCGGAGATTGCCGGTCTTGCCAAGTCTCTTCGCGACCATGTCGTACCTGTCAAGGTTGATGTCGACAATTTAATTGATACCTGCGGCACAGGCGGAGCAATTGTCAAAACCTTTAACATATCCACCGCAGCGGCACTTGTGGCTGCCGGTGCCGGGGCTTATGTAGCCAAGCATGGCAATCGCGGTATCACAAGTAGGTGTGGTTCCGCAGATGTTCTGGAAGAACTCGGCGTAAATATCGACCCGGGGCCGGAGACGATAGCCGAATGCATCAGGCAGGCGCATATCGGTTTTATGTTCGCGCCAAAATTTCACCCAGCGATGAGGTTCGTCCAACCTATTAGAAAGAGTCTCGATTTCAGGACAGCCTTTAATATACTTGGGCCGTTGGCCAATCCTGCCGGTGCGACCGCGCAGGTGATGGGTGTGGCCGATGGTGCACTTCTTGACCGAATTGCTGAAACGCTCAAGACACTTGGTGCCAAAAGAGCAATGGTCGTTCACGGACAGGGGATGGACGAGATAAGTACTTTGGGAGTCACGCAAATTCGGCAGTTAATCGACGGTAATATCACTTCCGTAGAACTCGACCCGGCCGACTTTGGTATCTCAGGCACCTCCATCGATGAGCTTAAAAGCGGCGACGCAATAACCAACGCAGCCATCCTTCGAGACATACTTACGGGAAAAGACAAAGGGCCGCGCAAAGATATCGTTATTATAAACGCTGCTGCTGCAATAATCGTAGCTGATTTATCTGATGATTTCACCTCGGCAATTAACTTGGCAGAGGCCTCGATCAATGACGGCAAAGCTTCAGCCTGTCTGGAAAAGTTAATCGAGATTTCAAATAAAACGTAAAACGGCCTCTATGACCGGGGACATGAGCGACGAACATGTTAATAGTTAAAGTTAAAATTTGTGGTCTTACCAATTATGAAGATGCCACAGCTGCATTGGATATGGGTGCGGATCTGCTGGGCTTTAATTTTTATTCGAAAAGTCCGAGGTTTGTGCCGCAGGACAAGGCTAAAGAGATAATAAGCAAACTGCCTGCCTTTATAGATATTGCGGGTGTTTTCGTGAATGAGTCGATAGAAAAAATCCTCGAAATACAAAAACTGTGCCAATTGGATTGGGTGCAATTGCATGGCGATGAAGACCCGGGGTTCTGCAAACAATTTTTTTCTCATAATGTAAAAATAATGAAAGCGATACGGGTAAAAGACCAGGAAGACATCAGGAAAGCGGATGATTTTTTCACGGATGCTGTTTTGCTGGATGCCTTTGACCCTGAGAAGTACGGCGGCACCGGCCTGACCTTCGACTGGAATGTTATTGGTCATATCAACAAGCGTGTTTTTTTGGCCGGCGGGATAAATCCCGATAATGCAGCGGAGGCGGCTGGACTGGGAGTTTATGGGATTGATGTTTGCAGCGGTATTGAGGCTGAGCCGGGTAAAAAAGACCATAAGAAAATGAAAAAATTATTCGAAAATATTCGACATTTGAGAGGTTGAGTGGTGACCTTTGTCCCGTCGCACGGGATACGAAACACAAGAAAGGGCACGAAGTATGAAATATAAAGGCAGATTCGGAGACTATGGCGGCTTCTATGTGCCGGAGGTCTTGATACCGGTACTGGAAGAATTAGAGGATGCGTTTTATCGCTTCTATGAGGATGAGCGGTTTGTTTCTGAACTGGCGAAGCTTTCTAAAGATTATGCCGGCAGGCCCAGTCCGCTTTATTACGCAAGAAGATTCAGCAAGCATGTCGGCTTTAAGGTGTACCTGAAACGCGAGGACCTCCTGCACGGCGGTGCGCACAAGGTCAACAACACACTCGGGCAGGGGCTTTTGGCGAAGTATATGGGAAAAACCAAACTCATTGCGGAAACCGGTGCAGGCCAGCACGGTTTGGCTACGGCGATGATTGGGGCCCTTCTTGGTATGGAAACTAAAATCTTTATGGGCGTTGTCGATATCGAGCGACAAAGTGTTAACGTCCATAAGATGAAACTGTGCGGTGCGGAAGTCATTTCTGTCGAAGGCGGGACAGGGACGCTCAAAGACGCCATCAACGACGCGCTTCGCTACTGGACGGCAAATGTTACCGATACGTTCTATCTTTTCGGCTCAGCCTGTGGGCCGCATCCGTATCCAACGATAGTAAAACATTTTCAAATCTGTATCGGCAAAGAGGCACGGCAGCAGTGCCTGGAAGAAATTGGCAAGCTGCCTGATATGGTTGTCGCTTGTGTCGGCGGCGGCAGTAATGCAATAGGTATCTTTTCGGCCTTTTTGGATGACAAGGATGTCAGGCTAATCGGCGTTGAAGCCGGCGGTAGGAGTTTAAACAGCGGCAAACATGCTGCGACACTGGTGGCTGGACGGGTTGGCATCCTGCACGGTGCAAAAGCGTATCTGCTGCAGGATGAGGAAGGGCAGGTTTATGAGACCGAATCGGTAAGTGCCGGGCTGGATTATCCGGCTGTTGGGCCGGAGCATTGCCTGTTAAAAGATACCGGCAGGGCCGAATATGTTGCCGCAGAAGACGATGCGGTACTTGATGCTTTCGAATTGCTGAGCAAGACTGAGGGAATACTGCCGGCCCTGGAAAGCGCACATGCCCTGGCGTTCCTTTGCAGCCAAAAAGGCAGGTTGGCCCCGGATACAATTGCAGTAGTAAACCTTTCCGGTCGAGGTGATAAGGATGTTTCCATTGTGGAGAAACGCCGACCTTTAATGAGTTCGTAGTTATGAGTTCATAGTTCATAGTTCACAAATCACAAGCTACGAGGAACAAGATTATGAAGACATATAAGCAGGTTTTTTCCGAATTAGCAGATTTGAACAGGGCGGCGTTGATACCGTTTTTCGTAATCGGCGACCCGGATTTTGATACAGGTGTGCGAATCGTGAAAACGGCTATTGATGCAGGGGCTGATGTTTTGGAGCTCGGCATTGCCTTCTCCGACCCGATAGCAGATGGACCAACAATTCAAAAAGCTGATATTCGCGCAAGGAACAGCGGGATGAATGTGGCAAAGGGGCTGGAATTTATCCGAAAGGTCAAGGATTACAAAGATATCCCAATCGGACTGCTGATGTATTACAACTTGATTTACCAGTACGGAGCGGAGAAATTTTTCAGCGATTGTTACCAGGCCGGCGTCAACAGTGTTTTGGTCGCTGATTTGAGTATCGATGACGCGGATGAAATTACAGCTCCTGCAGCTAAAGCGGGACTTGATACTGTTTTTATGGTTACGCCGAATACTGACACAAAGAGAATGAAGCTGATTGCTTCCAAAACTACCGGCTTTATTTATACCGTTTCGTTGTTAGGCGTTACCGGCAGCAGGGAAAAGCTCTCTGATACGATTGAAGAACTCGTTGGCAAACTTAAAAAGCTAACCAATGTTCCTGTTTGTGTTGGTTTTGGAATCAGCAAGCCCGAGCACGCTGCAGCAGTGGCCTCAGCAGGGGCTGATGGTGTGATAATCGGTTCAAAAATAGTTGCGTTGATTGAGAGCAATTTGGACAACAAAGAAAAAATGCTTGCAGAGATTTCAGCCTTTATAAGTGATGTAAGAAGTGCAGTCAAGCTGTAGGGTTGGCTTAAGCCTACCAATTTTATGGTGGTGTGGCAAGCCCCACTCTACCAGCCTGTGTATTATTTTGTATTAACAGGTATGCTCTTATCAGTTCAGCTACGCTCCATGCCTGAGCGATACAACCTCTTGGATTGTGTGGGGCGTCACCATCGAATATCTCCGAGATGCTGCCGATGCAGCCCTGTTGAGTCAGATGCTGCATCAGAGGCCGGATAAATTCCGCCGCCTTTCTTTTACTTTTTCGGCTGAAATCATTGACTTTCAAAAAGCTTTCAACAAATGGTCCTATCAAATAGGGCCAGACCGTGCCCTGGTGGTAAGCCTCATCTCGCTGTTTTTGTGGACCTGTGTATGTCCCTTTATAGTGACTATTTTGAACATTTAACGTTCGCAGGCCATAAGGCGTGAGCAGCTCTTTTTGTACCACATCCACCACCGACTTTTGCTGCCGGGGTGACAGTGGTGAAAATGGAAGTGAAACGGCAAATATTTGGTTTGGCCGAAGTGTTGAATCGACTGAACCATCGGGCGAAATACAATCGTTTAAGCAGCCCGTTTCTTCATTCCAGAATAATTTGCAGAAACTCATCTTCACCTGCTCTGCCATAGACTTGTAATGCTTCATATTCTTTATATCCCGGTCGGCATAAAATTGAGCAATAAGGCAAAGAGCGTTGTACCACAAGGCATTAACCTCAACCGCTTTCCCATACCGAGGTGTGAAAGCGACACCGTCATATTTGGCATCCATCCAGGTTAGCTGTGTTTCTGCATTGCCTGCTGTTATAAGCCCATCGGTATCGGCACAAATACCAAACCGCGTACCGTTGTGGTAAGAGTCTGTAATCCAGCGGATTGTCGGCAGAAGCTGCTGAGTGAAGGTTTCTGAATCGCCGGTAACATTTAGGTATTGAAAAGCCGCGTTGATAAACCAAAGGGAAGCATCGACACTGTTAAAATAAGCTGTGCCTGTGCGGTCGTCGAAACGATTTGGAATCATCCCTTCATCTGCCGCAGCGGCGAAAGTAGTCAAAACCGACTTTGCTTCGTCGAACCTGCGTGTTGAGAGTAATAAACCCGGCAGGGATATAAAAGTATCCCTGCCCCAGTCTGCAAACCAGGGGAAACCCGCTACAATAGTTGTTCTTTTGATAGGCTCATCATCGCCGTTTGTTTGGCGTTTTGTAATAAACTGGTCTGCGGCTAAACAAAGTGTTCTAAGTTTTGTATCGCCGTTTTTTACAGTCGCTGGTCCGGGAGGCTCTCGACAGGCGGTTGTTGCAACACTCTGGTGCCTGCTCAAATCTTCAAGAACCGCCTCAACATCGGTTTTTGTTAACTTCTCAAGGTCGCAGCCTGACTCGGGAGGACTCAGATTAGCCCAGAAAATAATTTTGGTCGGCTTGCTTGATGGGATTTGGCACTTAAAAAAACCAGGCGTCCATAAATCTTCGGTAAAATCCTGGCCCCTTTGTTTCTCTTTTCGATACACGAAATTGAACCACCATTGTTCATCCTTTTCGAAGTTCATAGAGGGACATCTAAGAAATAACTCACAGCTGCCCGGCACATCATGGCGAATCAGCATACTATGCCCGACCCATTTTGAACATAATGGTGCGTCTAATCTTTGCAGTGTGTGGAAATCCCTTAAGCCGATAAATGGACGTAAAACGAACTCAACAGGTTCTTGAACGCCGGTAAAATCATACACAAGGGCGACTGTATCCGTATCGCGGAGAAGATACACGGATTTGGTAAGTTTGATTTTGCCAAATTCATAATAGAAGTGCAGTCCGATATCCCGGCGGACCCGTACAAGATGCACGAAACCTTGTGGTGCGAATTTTTCGTTGAATTCGAAGGTTGAAAGGCTGAATACCTTCTGCTGGTTCACATTTTGTAGCCCGTCTACTATGTTCTCTCCCTTAAATATCACCATCTCCAGACATTTAGCTAATGCCATTATTCGATTGGCAGGTGGACTAAGTGAGCCGATGAGCAAGCCGTGGTATTCTCTGGTATTGCAGCCGATAATTGTTGACGATGCATAGCCGCCTCGCTCGTTGGTTAGCAGCCATTCTCTGGTCAACAGATTCTCGACAGACTCATCAGCGGTTGATATGGATGCAATTGTTATGTCTTCGGCTTTTTGTGATGTTAGCATCTCGTACCTTGCATCTGGTATCCTGTATCTCGAACGCGACATACTTCACTGCTTACAAGATACGCGTTTGTTTTATGGGTCATCTTAAGGCGTACAAAACACGTTCTCAGTTGTTTTCTTCTTTGGATAGTTTTTGCCCTTTGGGATTTTGTGTGAGATACTTTTTGCATCTGCCGGCCTCTGTTTGGAACACCGGCTTTGGAGATTGTTTAATACGTTCATAAAGTTTATGTAAGAGTCGTAAGGTGAGTTATACGGATTGAAATATTTGTGCACATCACCGTCTGCAAAGTATTTTGTGCACATATAATAGAAATGGTCTGATACCTGTAGTTTTCGCCAGTCGGTAATGATTTTTTCATCACCGGTTTTCTTGATATTATTTTCCATTCGATAGAGTTCGTGAATGGCGTTGGATTGCATTGCATTTCCCAGCCAGGCCGAGAGGTCTCTTTCGGTATCGGCCCAGCTTATAAGATGCGGAACATCTACCGTGTCGACGGGCTCATAAGACCGGGCTATTTCGCTGGGCGTTTTGAAATCGTTGTCCGGATGCTTTAGGATATATTCCGGCAGGTGCCGCATAAAATCGAATATGCCCGTATCTTCCCATTGATGTTCACCGAATGTCTCATAATCCATAAACAGGTTGATGACATTACCGTTACCGTTCACATTGTTTATCCATCGTGCGTATTTTTCTGCCGTCAAAGGCCATTCTGACCAGTTGCGGTTTGAAAATCTAAAGGCAATATCGTCACTGAGCGAATAGTTTTTCAAAAGCAGCTTTAACCTGCTGCAGTTTTTGGGGTGGTAGACAAAATTTGGACTTCTTGAGCCTAAGATGTAGTTTGCACCTTCGGTTATTATTGCGTCGAAGTTGTCAAGTGACTCGACAAGGGCGGCTAAGTCGTTATTGTAAATCAGTTCTGTATTTCTAAATACCCGGGGTTTTTGACCGAACATATATTCGATGGTTTCGACGTGTTTATTGACCTGTTCTATGAATTCGTCGCGAGAGTATAAAAAGCTCAAGCTGTGATAATACGTCTCAGCCAGGAATTCCACGCAGCCGGTTTCGGCCAGGGCATCGAAGGTGCTTATAACTTCCGGCGAAAACGAATGCAGCTGCTCCAATAAAACACCGGTTATGCTGTACGCTATCCTGAATCTGCCTTCAAACCGTCGTATCAAATCCAGCAGCAATCGATTGGCTGGGAGATAGCACTTATTTGCCACCTTCCTGCAGATGGAAGAGTTTTTATAATCGTCGAAATATTGGGCGTTTTTGTCGAATACTGTATAATGCCTCAAGCGAAGGGGTTGATGTACTTGAAAGTAGAAACAAATCGAAGCCATATTTCCAATCACCTTATCTCATGTTTCGCTTCACGAGACATATTTCTCAGACTGCATCTGTGTTTCCGTATAAATTTTCGCACACTTCTTCGCACAGTCTTTCCACCGTAGTCTTCTAACTTCAAAATTGCCGTGATTTCGGAGTGTCATCTCCAACGGTGGGTATTTTAATACTGCTATAATCTTGTTGGCAATCTCGTTGACATCCCAGAAGTCGACTTTAAGGGCATGCATCAAAACCTCTGATACGCCGCTCTGCTTGCTTATTATGACAGGAACATCGTTGTCCAGCGCCTCGAGTGGTGCGATCCCGAATGGCTCTGATACCGAAGGCATCACATATAAGTCAGCCATTTTATATATTTTTCGGACTTCCTCGCCTCGCAGAAAGCCTGTGAACAGGACCTTGTGTCCGATGCCGAGTTCTGCGGCCATCTCGACGGCACGGTGCATCATATCACCGGAGCCAGCCATAACAAACTTGACATTATCCACCATATCCAGGACTTTCTTGGCTGCCTGAAGAAAGTACTCCGGTCCTTTTTGCATGGTAATTCGGCCTAAAAACAGGACAATTCTCTCATCTTTGTTAATACCGGTTCCGGCTAAAGCCCAACTGTCGTTGCCGTTGTGCTCCACGCCGTTGTATACTACTTCAACTTTGTCGCCGCTAATGCCGTATCGGCTGATTATTATATTGCGGGTATAATAGCTGACAGCGATTACTTTATCCGCTCGCTCCATGCCTTCCCGCTCGATGTTATAAATCATCTGGTTGACATTCTCGCCGCTGCGGTCGAATTCTGTCGAATGTACGTGGACAATTAGTGGTTTATCGGTTATTGCCGCAGCCGCGATACCTGCAGGATAGGTCATCCAGTCATGGGCGTGAATAATGTCAAACTGCTCGTTTCCAGCTAATTCAACGACAGCCGCAGCATAACGGTGGACCTCAGTTTGCATATCATTGGCGTAGTCTGGAGCGCCGGAAAG
>Ga0315541_1001575_pt1 | contig 20800 bp, 13 predicted proteins | sample SalMarSW160190MG_FD_203095 | JGI IMG/M metagenome (GOLD analysis project Ga0315541, IMG submission 203095) | Salt marsh sediment microbial communities from the Plum Island Ecosystem LTER, Massachusetts, United States - Salt Marsh Sediment SW1601-190 ...
CATTTAGAGGTTGCCTAAGATTTAAGATAAACTAAGTTGCTTTCTTATTTATCTAATATCCTCAGCAATTATTCATGCAATTCCTTTAGGCACACCTCTATAACCACAAAGAAAAATCACATCCTTGACACACCAATAGCGCTTGCCTATACTCCCAACATTTAAAACAAGACTCCTATTATTTTTTATTGAGGTAAAGATGGGTAAAAGAATCTGGATGCTTCTTCCGCTCAGCCTGTTGTTTTTCCTTTCCCAGTTTTATCGGGCTACATCTGCTGTGATAGCATCTGAGCTTATGCGAGATCTCAGTCTCACTGCCGAAAATCTGGGTTTTTTAAGCTCGGTCTTTTTCTATGCATTTGCCTTGATCCAGATTCCTATGGGAGCGTCCATGGATATTTTTGGGGCGAAAAGGCTGATCCTCTCCCTTTCTTCTGTGGGTATAGTTGGTGCGATAATTTTTGCCTTGGCACATTCATTTCCTGTTGCTCTTATAGGAAGGGCATTGATGGGAGTAGGGATGGCCTGTGCCTTAATGGGGCCCTATAAACTCATCTCTATCTGGTTTCCGCCTCGTGCCTTTGCCACCACCTCCGGTCTTATCCTATCTATCGGGACCTTGGGAAGTATAGTGGCTACCGCACCTCTGGCATTTGCAGTAAATTGGATAGGCTGGAGAAAGGCCTTTCTTTTGATAGCACTTGTTCACCTTGTTGTTACCATTTGGATTTATAGTGCGGTAAAGGATTCCCCAGATGAATACCAGGAAGGGAATGAATTGGATTTACATAAGAAGGAGTGGGTGAAGGAGTCGATGGGTGGGATTTTGTCAGTTCTCAGGCTTCCATCTTTTTGGCTTATTGCCTTAGCTGCCTTTGTTAGATACGGTACATATATCTCGATAGCCGGCCTTTGGGCAGGCCCGTATCTGGAACACGTTTATCATATTCCGCTCATTGAGAGAGGGAAAATATTGATGTTATTTCCTGTAGGATTTCTTTTGGGTGGCCCTATCTTAGGTTTTCTCTCAGATCGAGTGTTCAGAAACAGGAAGTCTGTGGCGCTGCTTGCAATGGCTTTCTATACTGTTTTTTTCTTTCCCTTGACCAGTTTTTTCCCCACACCTTCCCTTATCATGATAGGAGGTATTTTCTTTTTCATTGGGTTTCTAACATCGTGCGGCAATGTAATGTATGCTAACATCAAGGAGTTGCTCCCAAGCTCTATTAGCGGGACTGCAATGAGTGCAGTAAATTTCTTCACCATGGCAGGTGCAGGCGTTTTTCAGCATGTGATGGGGGTTGGTATCGATAGATTTTCTCTCCCCCAGGGGCAATTACCGGCTGAGGCCTTTTCTTTTGCCTTTGGTCTTTGTTTTGTTTCCGCTGCACTGGGTACAGTAGCATATCTCTTTGTTAAAGAAGTGCATCCATGAAGGGCCAGGGGCTGGCCCTGTTGAGTATACCATGGCTAAAAGGTATAGTCTTACACGTGATAAACTCGGTCTTTGAATATTGGATTATACTATTAGAATGTCTTGCTCTACAGGGCTGGCATTAAGAGTTGAAAATTGAAAATAGACAATTGAAAATAAAATAATTCCATTCATGAAGAACCGGGCGCTGTTATTTCAGATGTTTGTTTCTTTAAACTTACCCGCTGAATAAGATACATGGTCACCAGGATTATAAATCCAAATACCTTGTAGAGATCGATCGGCCAGAAAAGCAAGGCGGTGGCAAGCACTGTGATTGCCCTTTCCCCTATATTCATTTTTCGCAGGAGATACCCTTCCCAGCACACCGTGAAACCAAAGAGCCCAAACAGGGCGGAAGCTGCTGTAATAATAACCTCAATGACAGGGCCTTCAAAAAGCAGGGGGGTATAGGCAAAGAGAAAAGGGATTATATAGAGACCCTTTGCAAGCTTCCATGCAGTAAAACCAGTCTGCATAGGCTTGGATCCGGCCACCCCTGCTGCTGAGAATGCCGCAAGGCATACCGGTGGTGTGACATTGGCATCCTGGCTGTACCAGAAGATGATCATGTGGGCTGCAAGGAGTGAGACACCCATCTGGACCAAGGCCGGCCCTGCAAGAACAGCAAGCATTATGTAAGATGCCGTAACCGGAAGGCCCATTCCAAGAACGAGAGAAGCCAGCATGACCAATATGATCGCAAAAAATAGAATCCCATGAGAAAGCTCCATAACTACACCTGAAAAGGTTATGGCTACGCCGGTAATTGCCACAACACCTATGATGATTCCAACGCATATCAGGATAGCCGCAGTTGATATGGTATTTCTGGCCCCCATATAAAGGGCGTCGAGGATATCCCTGATACCCATCCGGGTATCCCTTTTAAACCAGCTTACTACTATAATAGCCCCAATGCCAATACAGGCCGCATACGTTGGGGTATAGCCTCTTAAAAGGAGCACAACAAGGATAATTACAGGAATGGTGAACTGAAATCCTTCTTTTAAGACATTACCTAATCTGGGAAGGTCTTCCTTTGGTGTTGGGATGATCCGTTGCTTCAGGGCCTCAATATGGACAAAGAAGACAACAGAGGCAAAGTACATGATAGCCGGGATAGTAGCCACTGCAATAATCTTGAGATAAGAAATCCCTGTCCATTGTGCCATGATAAAGGCCCCTGCACCCATAATGGGCGGCATAAGCTGTCCCCCTGTGGAGGCAGCTGCCTCAACTGCCCCTGCGAAATGTGCCCTGTACCCAACCTTTTTCATTAATGGAATGGTAAAAGAACCTGTGGCCACGGTATTGGCCACAGCGCTTCCAGAAATGCTCCCCATAAAACCGCTTGCAACCACAGCTATCTTTGCCGGACCTCCTACCCTATGACCAGCAACAGACTGGGCGAGTTTGATGATGAAATCACCTGCCCCTGATTTGAGTAAAAAGGCCCCGAAAAGAATAAAGAGGATAACGTAAGTGGATGAGACAGTACAGACGATGCCAAATATACCCTCATCTGTTAGATACATTCGGTACAAAAGGCGTGTTAGGGCAACACCCCGGTAGTGAAATGTTCCAGGGATAATGTTTCCAAGAAAGAGGGCATAGAAGACAAAAAGAAGAGACAAGGTAGGGATAAACCAGCCAACCGCCCTGTATGTTCCATAAAGCAGCAAAATAAGTGCCAGAGCGGCAAATAGATAGTCTCTCAGGATCGGGACTGAGGCCCTTTCAAGATGAAGCTCCTCTTCGAAAAGAAGGATATAGATTGCTACAACTGCAGCCAGGAAGGAAAGGATGACATCAAGTGACAAGTATCTCTGGGGGTGTTTCTTTGACATGGGATATAGGAAAAAGACCATGATCAGGACGAAACCAAGATGTACAGCGTTCCGATAGATCCCTGGCATTACACCAAAGGTATTCACCCAGATGTGGAAAAGGGACATAATAACTGCGATGACATAGGTCGTGGTTTTCCATCCTCCAGGGAGGATTCTAACAAAAGATCTTACTTCCTCAACCTCTTCCTTAATGCCCTTGTCGGATTCCCCAGGAGATATAGGGGATGAAGATGTTGGACTTTTCTTATTCAAATAAGTACCTTTTCGTAGTCGATAAGTGAAGGGATTACCGGATCGCTTTCTCAGCGATCCGGTGTGTTATTTAGGAGCCTGGGGGAATCAGGCTATCGGGTATTTTCAATCCGATTTCCCGATAATACTTCAATGCGCCCGGATGTAAGGGACACGGTAACCCGCTTGTTGCTAATTCAAGTTTCATGAACTTGGTTGCCTTATGTATAGCGTAAAGATATGGCAGGTTTTCATATATCGTCTTTGTCAACTTATACACGATAGCAGCATCTACATCTGCCCTGATCCCTAAGAAATTAGGTTGGGCAATGGTATTGATCACCTTTTTTTGTCCCGGGTATGTATTGGCCGGGATGAGATATTTGAAACCTGGATATGCGGTCTTTGAATTAATGGCTTTAAGCTGCTTGTCTGTAAACTCCAGGACCTTTACCTTCATTCCGGGGGTGGCAAAAAGCTCAGTAACGGCAGCAACTGGTGGACCAGCACAAAGGTTTGCCCCTTGTATTCTCTTGTCTTTCATTGCCTTAGATGACTCAAAGTATCCCAGATACTCTCCCTTAACATCATCCCTTCCCATGCCAACTCCACTCATAATAGTGAGCCCGGATCTTTCTGTGCCACTGCCAGCCCTTCCGATTGAGAACCTTAGGCCCTTGATATCCGTGATAGTACCAGTCTTGACCTTATCTTGGACGATTACAAAGTGCTCCACATTAGGCCATAGGAGCGTAATGGATCGGAGTTCTTTCATGGGCTTACCTTTGTATGTGTCAGTCCCATTCCAGGCCATCTTTCCAAACAACCCCTGAAGAATAGCCATCTCCACTTCTTTTCCTTTGAGCATATTGATATTTTCTCCGGATCCTGCTGAGGTAATTGGATTGACCTTTATAGGGGCCGGTTTGTCTTGCCTCAACTTGATGCTCCAAAGGGTTGAGAGGGCCACACCAACGGGATAATAGGTGCCACCAGTTGTAGCTGTTGCCAGAACCAGCTCAATTGTCTTTTTCTTGGCTGCCCATGTAGATCCCGTGGGAAGAATCATAATAAAGGTGGTAATTATTGCCAATGCAATTAGTTTGAATCCAATTTTCTTTCTCATAATATATCCTCCTTTTTATAACTAAATATGAATACAAAGATCTTACTAAGAAAATAAATCTTTTCACCTCCTTTCTCTATTTTCATTGTCTTAAATAGGATTTTAACTATAATAGGTCAAAATAGCAAGTCAAGGGATATTATTTTTCAAGATCTATTTCGAAAACTGATAACAGTGTACAGGATTTGCTCCTGGCCATATTAGTGCGAAAATAGTGAGTAAATTCTGGGGGAAAGTTAGAATGAGCGCACTATAATGCAGAACTCCCATGTTATTTTTTTCTTTCATTGGAAAAACAGATAAAAGCCTGGAAGTAATGCTAAAAACTACATTCTGGAAATAATCATGAAAAGACAAGAGTGGAAAAATGTACTTCTAATCCTTATTCTCTTAAGCCTTACCATTTTATTCTCATGTGCAAAAAAGAGTGGTCTTGAGGAGATAAAGGAATCTGGAAAGATAACCGTTATCACGAGGAATAATGCCCATTGTTATTACGCCTACCGGGAAAAACCCATGGGCTTTGAATACGATTTAGCCAAGGCCTTTAGTGATTATTTGGGTGTATCATTAAACGTTGTCACATCCCACTGGGAAGAGCTTTTCGAGGTACTAAACGGAGGAGGGGGTGACTTTATCGCAGCCAGCTTAACCATCACGCCATCGCGAGAGAAACTAATAGATTTTTCTGATGAATATCTTGCCATCCAACAACAGGCTGTTATTCATACAAGTAATTATAATACAAGAAAAATTGAAGACCTAAAAGGAAAAACCATACATGTGCGCCGTGGCACATCCTATGAGGAGCGATTGAATGAACTTAAAAATGAGGGCTTAGATATTACTATCCAGCTGCATGAAGACACCCCTACTGAGGAGCTTATCAGGATGGTGGCTGAAAAGGAGATCGAGGTCACCATAGCTGATTCCAATGTCGCCTTCTTAAACCGTCGATACTATCCCGATGTTAAGATTGCCTTTCCCATAGAGGAGCAGCAATCTTTGGCATGGGCTGTAAAGAAGGGAGAAGCAGGACTACAGAGAGCAATAAATGAATTTTTTAAAAAGATAAAAGAGGACGGAACCTTTGCGAAGATCTACGAAAAGTACTATTCAAATGTTGAGATTTTCGATTATGTGGATCTAAAAAAATACCACCGAAGGCTTAAGACGAGGCTTCCGAAATATAAAGAGATTATAAAAAGTGCTGCTGAAAAACATGGCTTTGACTGGAGATTGATTGCTGCTTTGATCTATCAGGAATCTCACTTTAACCCAAGGGCAATGAGTTTTACGGGTGTTAGAGGGATAATGCAGGTTACCCTGGATACGGCTAAAGATATGGGCATTGAAAATCGTCTCGATCCAAAACAGAGTATCACAGGAGGCGTCAAATACCTTAAAAGGCTTTATAAGAGGCATGATGATGCAAAGGATCCGGATAGGGTGTTCATTACCCTTGCAAGTTATAACGTGGGCTATGGACACATCTTGGATGCTCAGAAGATTGCAAAAGAAAACAATCTCGATCCCAATAGCTGGGTCTCTTTGCAAGAGATTTTACCACTGCTTCGCTACCGTAAATATTATAAAAAAACTAAAAAAGGTTACTGTAGGGGCACAGAGCCGGTTCGTTATGTTAACAGGATAATGACCTATTATGAAATACTGAAAAGGGAGGCTATCTCGTAACCCGGATAAACCGAAAAAGTTAAAAGTGAGCTAAAGTTTGAAGTGAGCTAAAGTTAATGAATCGCTTCGCTCCATCTCTTTTACAAAATAGCTAAAATCTTTAACTTTAGGCACTTCACACTTTTTTGAATTCTGATTTTAGTTTTAAATTTTCTGCACGGTTTGAATGCAAATTTATCTGTAAGGTACTAAGGATTAATTTTTTATTGCATTTCAGATGAGCTAATGATAGAAAACGTAGGATAAACTATCATAACTAAAACATTTTCAATTAGAAAGATATTACCATGACCAACAATGTTTCAACGTCATTGCCAGAGACGGCTTCTGAAACACCACAGAATCTGGTAAGGGAGATTATCTATCAAATACGAAGGCTCATGCAAGCGGGCGAGCTCTTTACCAAGGAGCTGAATAAAACCTATCAAGTAAGCGCACCACAGCTCCACTGCCTCTTGGCTCTCCAAGAGAATGGTCCTTTGCCTCCCTCGCAGATTGCAAGGCACATAATGGTGAAATCCAGCACGGTAACAGGTATCATTGACCGCCTTGAACAGAAGGGCTTCGTGGAAAGGCTGAGAAATTCCCCAGACCGTCGTGTTATCACTATTCAGCTGACCGAAGCGGGCAAAGAACTTGCCCACAATGCACCCCCCCCCATACAGCATAAGATTGTGGATGGTATTAAAAAACTACCTGAAGGGGAGATAAAACAGATCATTCTCAGTTTATCCAAACTCACCCATATGCTGGATGTTTATGATTTGGAAGTAGAATAGTTTTTCTCCGCACACAAATTTCATTCGTGTAATGCCTATCCCATTTCCTGAGTTATTTTCGGTCGATGATTTTTTTCCTCTTGACAAAATATGTAATTCAGCATATTTCTAATTATAATTATTTGAGTTAATACAATATCAACTTAATCGATTTTAACAGAAATAAATATAATCGCTATTCTTCTTGCTCCACAGTAAGTTAGCCAGAAAAGTGGGTTAATAAAACCACGCCCGTAGAAAATAAGACTTTTACCTTTGTAGTTGAAAATCTCAAAACCTTAACGATAGGCCCATCAGAGTTTCGGGAATCCATAAACTGTAAAAAAAGAAAAGGAGGTAGATTATGAAGAAAAGAAAGAATTATATTTTCAAGGCAGTGGTGTTTGTTTTCGGAATTTCTTTTTTACTTTTACCCTTTAGTGCTTATTCTCATGCTGCATCAAAGAAGCTTGTTCTTGCTGATGTCGGGTGGGATAGCGTTCAGGTGCATAATCGTATCGCTGGTTTTATATTAAAGCATGGGTATGGATATGAGGTAGAATATATGCCTGGCGAGACAATTCCACTTTTCGCTGGCATGGCGCGTGGGGATATAGATATCACCATGGAGATATGGGTTGATAATTCAAGAGAGGTGTACGATGAGGCAATCAAGGCCGGGCAGATCGTTGATCTGGGAAGCAATTTCCCTGATAGTTGGCAAGGGTGGATGGTTCCAACCTATGTGATAAAGGGAGATCCCAAGCGAGGGATTAAACCCGTAGCGCCAGATTTGAGATCCATTGAAGATTTACCGAAGTACTGGAAACTCTTCAAGGACCCAGAAGACCCTCGCAAGGGGATTTTTTACACCTGTATCCCAGGCTGGGAGTGCGAGAAGATCAATGAGAAGAAGTTTAAGGCCTACGGGCTCGACAAGCACTATAACATCTTACCCCCTGGTTCTTATGCTGCTTTGGTCGGCTCTTTGGCAGCTGCCATTAAGAGAGGTAAGCCATGGTTTGGCTACCATTGGGCACCAACCTGGCCTCTGGGAAAATTCGATATGACGCCTATTGAGGAACCACCCTTTGATAAAAAGGTGTGGGATGAGAACTACGCTTGTGCGTATCCATCCGTACGGGTGAATATTGTCGTCAACACAAGACTGCAAAAGCGGGCACCTGAGGTAGTGAAATTTCTCAAGAAATACGAGACGACCCAGGCTATGGCCAACAGGTTCTTGGCGTATATGGAAGAAGAGAAGGCGGATAAGGAAGCCGGCGCCCTCTGGTTCCTCAAGAATTATGAGGACCTCTGGACAACCTGGGTGCCTGGCGATGTAGCCAAAAAGGTTAAAGCGGCTATGAAATAGAGACGGTGCTAAATTGGAAGAGAGTGATTCAAAAAATATAAGAGCGGAAGTTTGTTTAGAGGTACAGGGGTTATGGAAGATCTTTGGCAAAAAAGCCAATGAGATTATTAACTCTGAACTTCGATCTGCTACCAAAAAGAGTTTACTGGAAACAACCGGATGTGTGATGGCGGTTCGTGATGTATCTTTCACCGTCAAAAAGGGTGAGTTTTTCGTTATTATGGGTTTGTCAGGGAGCGGAAAATCAACCCTGATCCGAATGCTTCTTCGCCTTATTGATGCAACGAGCGGCACTATCCATATACACGGAGAAGATATTTGCCAATACGACAAGAGGCAGCTTATGAATTTCCGCCGTCACACAACCGGTATGGTTTTTCAATATTTCGGTCTTTTCCCACACCGCAGCATCCTTGATAATGTGGCATATGGTTTGAAAGTACAGGGCGTTTCAAAGGAAGAACGCTATAGGCGGGCCCAGGAGACTATTGAAACCGTAGGGCTAAAGGGATGGGAACAGTATATGCCCGGTGCACTGAGCGGCGGAATGCAGCAGCGTGTAGGTATTGCCAGGGCACTGACTATACAACCTGAGATTCTCCTTATGGACGAGCCTTTCAGCGGATTAGATCCTTTAATTCGCCGGGAAATGCAAGATGAGCTTATTGAGCTTCAAGAAAAAGTACAAAAAACGATTGTATTTGTGACCCACGATCTTCACGAAGCTCTGAAGATGGGAGACCGTATTGCTATTATGAGGGATGGGGAGATTATCCAGATCGGTGTTCCGGAAGATGTTATTTCTAAACCCGCTGATGATTATGTGCGTGAATTTGTGCAGGATGCCTCGCCAGCCAAGGTATTTACAGCCGGAAGGATAATGAATGAACCTGATGCCCTGGTTTATGAATGGCAGGGAATAAAGACTGCCCTACACATTTTGAGTGACGCAAAAGAAGATTACGCCTTTATGGTAGGCAGAAATAGACAATTTTTAGGACTATTAACATTAAAACGTCTGAAGAGTCTCATCCAAATGAGTGGAGTTTCTCTTAAGGAAGCCCTTGAACCGGATCCAGCTACAACGAGTCCGGAAGAGGTGCTTGAAGATCTTTTTCCCATTGCAGCAGAGGCAGATTATCCTATTGCCGTGGTAAATGAGCAGAGAAGATTTTTAGGAGAGGTCCAAATCAGCTCTATTTTTGAGAACATGATTCAGGATAAGGGGAATGGGATAGATGAATAGTTTTCCTGAATTTTTTAGGATACCCCTGGCGGACTGGGTTGATGCACTCATGGACTGGCTGCTTTCTCAATTTGCCGGCCTGTTTGATGCCATTGGTCATATCCTTCTGTTGATGCTCCTGTATATCGAACGCTTTTTCCTGTGGTTACCCTGGTGGCTGATAATTGTAATTGTAGGACTGATAAGCTGGAGAGTGATGCGGAAATGGTGGATGGGTCTTGTTATGGCCGGTCTCCTTGTATTTATTGGGAGCTTTGGCTATTGGAAGCTTGCCATGATGACATTGGGACTCACCGCCTCTGCTGTGGTCGTTTCTCTGGCTGTTGGGATTCCCGTTGGCATTACCATGGCAAAGAGCGATCTTGCTGAGTCTATTATACGGCCTATCCTGGATGCTATGCAGACCATGCCTAGTTTCGTGTACCTTATTCCTGCGCTCATGTTTTTCGGTTTAGGAAAAGTCCCTGCACTATTTGCTACGCTCGTCTATTCTGTTCCGCCTGTTATCCGTCTGACAAATGTGGGCATACGACAGGTGTCTGAAAATGTTATAGAGGCAGCCCGAGCATTCGGCGCCAGCCCCAGACAGATACTGTTTGATGTTCAAATACCTTTGGCTGTCCCGTCCATTATGGTTGGAATAAATCAGACAACCATGATGGCGCTCGCCATGGTAGTGATAGCCTCCATGATTGGGGCCAGAGGTCTAGGCCTGGAAGTTCTCCTCGCGATCAACCGGATTGAGGTTGGACGGGGATTTGAGGCTGGAATTAGTATTGTTTTTCTGGCTATTATTATTGATCGGATAACTCACGCCCTTGCAACTCGACAGGAGAAAACGATCGGCATTTAGTACGTTCTATTCTTATCAGATAGGATCTTTTTAGAGCGATCAAACATCTTTTCCCAATAAGTAGGTATTTTCACTATTTCTTAAGCTCTCTGATAAGGACTGGCAGGATCTCATCGGATGCAAAACTGGTGACAATTGATTTCCGATAGATTTGATAAAGGAAAGTTAGTCCAAATTTTTGCTATGGCTCAGTGCTTTTCATTGAGCAATCTTTTACCTCAAGAAACTTAAGAAACAATCTGTCCCGCCCTGACACTTTTAAGATAGTTCGAACAATATTCATCATTTCCCATAAGCATTTCCGTGGTCTTAAGCACAGCCATGATCTTATCGTCAATAGGATCGATGATAGCGGCGTCAAGGCCGGCACACATAAGTAAAGCCAGGAAGGTCCTGTTGATAATCCTTCTTTGAGGAAGGCCATAAGAGATATTGGAAAGACCACATATCGTGTGAACACCGGGAAATTTGCTCATGATTTCCCTCACCGCATCCATAGCCATAATTCCTTTTGTGGTGTTGGTGCTTACGGGTTGAATAAGGGGATCAATATAAATCGATTCTCTTCTTACACCTATTCCCTCGAGACCTTTTACTAACCTCCCAGCCCTCTCAATCACATCCTGTGAACTTTCTGGCATTCCAGAGTCATCCATGCAAAGGGCCACCACACTACAATCCTTCTCCTTTAGAAAGGGCACCATTGCATCATAGCGTTCCTTTTCCAGGCTGATGGAATTGATCATGGGACTATCCTTGACAATACCATATGCCATTTCCAGAACCTCCGGGTCCGGACTATCCAGGCATAGAGGGATTGTAACTACTTCTTGAATTACCGTAAGGAGCCATTCCATATCCGCCTTTTCGTATCCGATCCTGGCCCCGGCATTGACATCAATAAAGTCCGCGCCCGCTGCCTGCTGTTTTTTGATATCTCCCTGGATGTAGGCACTATCTTTATTCACAACCGCCTCTTGAACTTTTTTCCGTGATGTATTTATTCGTTCACCTACAATATAAAACATGATTCTATTTTTCCCCCTTTCTTGTTCCGGAAGGAATCCTTCCGGTTTCTGCCGTAGCTGCTGCCATCGCCACACCCATAAGGTTCATTGCAAAGGGCAAGTGGAGCTCAGAGATAGGAATTTTTTCGCCTTGCCCTTCAAGGGATGGCATGAAGATCAGTCGACTGATGGGATACCTATATAATGCTCTTTTTTCTGGATCATTTCGAAATGCCTCCTGTGAAATGACAATTATCCGGGCGTATCGACATCCGTAGTTTGCCAGTTCATCGAGGGCCTGACTGAAGTAGCGGTCGCTGGTTGCATCCACGATGATAAGATTGTCTTGGGCCGCATCGTAGTCAGTTCGCAATTCTGGGAAATACCAGTGCCCTTCTGCAAAGAATGGTGTTTCAGCCCGAAAGGAGAGGTCTCTTGGAGGCTGGTTCAGAAAGATATCTGTAGTTTTTCCTTTCAAGTAACGATATTCCCACTTTGAGACCAGTTCTTCGCTATAAATCGACACCATTTGATTTCTGGCCCTGAGCTTAACAAATTTCTTTTCAACCCGGTTGTCCACTGTAACCAGTGGACCATGGGCACTTTCACCAAATGGATGCCATTCCGTGACAAAATGTCCGGCCTGGTCGAAACGATCTACCCAGCCAAGCCCAGTCCCTATATAGTGTCCAATAAAAAAAGTTGTCTTATAGGTGCTATTTTCAGCCATTACCTCCAGAATGGTCTTTTTCAGTGAAACATTATCCAGGATCAATTGGATGATATCAGCACCCCTTCTGAAATGTTTCTCCATAATCTCTGCCTTGGCAAGCGCCTCGCCTTTCCACACGTTGATGAATAGAAAACTGAGTCCTGCATAGAGAACATCAGCTGTGCTAAGTGTAAAATTATCCTTTAGCGCAAAATATCCTAAAGAACTCTTGAAGATTTGAGCCTCTTTTTCCGGAATTTCCGGTCCAAACCAAATGCACCGTGAAGGCATTTTCTGCATTAGTTTTGTGAGGTATCTGCCTTTCAGTTTTTTGGATGCGACCAGAATAAAAAGGGCATCATCCTGAAAATGTGAAAGAGGTTCCCTTGGGGAGGCTACTCGCATGGAACATCCTAGAATCCTACTCCATTGGCTGGCTACGTTTCTTGCCGCCGCATCAGCTATGCGATCAAGTGGGGCAAAGATGATTTCCCCTTGCTCTGAAATATTTTCGAAAATTGTCCTTGTTAATCCTTCAAAATTTTTAGGCACAATTTTAAGCAAGGTTTTCAGCGGATCTTCTTCATGAAACATCCTGGCTAACTGATGCATCTCCCGATAATATTTCTTTTCCCAATTACGGCATGTCTTTCTCTCCCAGGCACTCTCCTTAGAAATCCACTCGCTTTGGGATGCTCCTTTTGACATTAGACTGTTTTTTTGCTCCAGAAGATGCAATTCACCAGCCGGGGAAAGCGTTTTTTTGAGGCGACTTCTCCCAATGGTAACCGATTTTACCCTGTTTCTAGGGAATTCCCCTATACTTCGGCCATGAGCTATACCGTAGTGGAATGCAAGAAGGTAATAAAAAACGAGATCAATGAAAGGTTGGATGGCATCCTCTATCTTTGGCAGAAAAAGGTTCTTCTCTTGGCTATATATCTTGATTTCATCCTGTTCCCTATTGACAAAACTCACTGCAGCAAAAGGAACACCTGCACGATAAAGCCTTTTCATGACCCCTAAGGCCTCTGGAAACCTGGCTTTGCTGGTGGCATTAACTATGACAAGATTTTGATTCAAATCTTTTTTTAATACATCAAGAAAAAGATCTCGGTAGTCAAGGGGCTTGCTAATGGCTGTCCAGCTGTTTTCCTCCAGCTTTAAGGCGACTTCCCGCCCTGTTCCGGTGGAAAGCGTGGAGTCAAAGATTACACTGGCATGGCTTTTGGCACTGTTTGATGCAACTGACTTGCAGAATACCCTTATTTTCTCATCTGCAAGAACGTGCGAAATAATTTCAGGTAACTTAAGGAGCCTTTTCAGAAAATTCAGGGCCTCTTTTTCATGGCCCAATTGTGAAGCAAGCCACACGCTGAAAAGTTCGAGGCAAAACAACATACACACCGTGCTCTTGATCCCCGAAATAGTGACCTCTTCGCCGCTCAAAATAGTAATGACGCCTGCGCTCTTACTTGCAATCAAGGCCATGTCTGCGAATATTTTTTCCGTAATACCAATCATGACTACATTATAAGCCCTGAGCTCCTTGGCAAACTGAATCATATCGGCGGTGGTGGAAGACCAGCTCAAGAGGATCACAAGGTCTTTATCCGGAACGATAATCCCCTGGATATCATCCACCTCAACAGGCCTGAGCACCAGAACATCCATTTCCGGAAGCAACTTTTGAATAAAACTTTTTCCAATGATTCCCATATTATAGGCGCTTCCCATTCCCACCAGGACGACCCGTTTGAGGGCTGAAAATCCGTGTCCAAAGCGGCGGTGCATAAAACGTTCCCGGATATCAAATTGGGGCAAGGCATCTTCCTCCGGTATGTAAAAACGAAGGATTTCACCCAGCCGTTCAGGGATTTCGTGGAGATGGGTTTCATAAAAGGATCCATAGAAATCTTTTTGGATCTGTGGGGGGCTCAGCACAGTAAAAAATGGCTCAACATCAGGTAATGAGTTTCCGTCAAAATCTGTGATTTTTACCCTTCTATGTAATGTGCCATCTTTAAGGTCAGCGCTAATTCGGGCGAATATCTCTTCTCCATCCAGAGAGAAAACCTCTACTTTGAAAGGCTTAAGGAGTTTATCTTCCTCTGCCTGATACTGCTTTTTACGGGCATTTATTACCTCCTTTGTTGCCCCGGTTTCCCGGAGTTTTTCAAGGGCTTCACTCTGATGCTTTCTCAAGTTTCGAAGCTCCAATGTTTTTTCATGTATCAATTCCTGGGGAAAGAGCCCCATGGCTGCATTGATATCGGAGACCACCATGGAATCATCATTTTCTATGCGACGTACCACAAAAACAGGGCGATTGTGACTTGCTACGTATAGCTGTCGGGGGGAGTGAAGACTCATTCCTGCCACTGCAATCTGGCCGCCAGAGTGAATCATGTGACGGGCTGCCTCAATAAATGCAAGCTCATCCAGCTCAGCAGGGGATTTTTCCTTTATCCGGTGATAGATGTGGTAATCTATGGCCTGACTTCCAATATTATATTTTTCCAGGCTAGCTTCAACCTGGGATCGGATAGCATCGTAACGCCTTTTTTCGCCATGAAGGAGCTCAAAATAATAGCCCCAGAGAAGAGAGAAATATTCCGCCGAATTCTCACTCTTGAAAGAAAATCCTCCAATCTTTTCCAAAAAATCACGCAACTCTGCCTCTACCTCTCCATCGAACTGTCCATTCAGGACAATGATTCGCTTTTTTGCCTCGTCAAAAAAGGGATGAGCGTTTTTGAGGGTGACAGGGGCTTGGTTAGCCCAGCGCCCATGAGAAAGGATGGGCGATGAAAAATAGCGAAGGCACATAGGATCTGTTTGCCCAATGGTGATGGAATCAGCCATAGATTGTTTTTCCGTAAGGCCATTTAAGAGATCCGGAAGCAACTCCTCTTCCTGCAAGTACGCAAGGACCGAAGCCGCCGCCCAACCATAGACATTACACCCCTTTTCAGCCCCATAGAGGGTTCTCCAATCAATAGAGGAGTGGGGACAATTGGACTCAAATGTTTTCTGAACCATTTCGAAGAGTTCAGGCCTATGAGGCAAGTGGCAAAGCAATGCTGCATCCAGAAGCCTGAATACGCACAGGACCCCATCTCTGTCATAGTCTGGAGAAATCTTGATAGGTGTTTCAATCAGGTAACGCCAAAGGTATTTCTGGGCGTAGGGATTTTGCTGCGGCCAACCATAGTCCAACTGGATAGGCGTTTGAGTTTTTTCTTCTACAAAGGTCTTATCAAAGAGCTGGTCAAATGCAATGAGAATATCTGGTGGATCGATTTCTTTGTCTGCTTCTTTCTGCCGTTGAGAGAGCGTGTCCGAAAGTGCTTTTCGGATGATAGACTTAATCACCACAGAGGAAAGGTCATACTGGGTAATGAGCTGCTGGATTAACCTTCTTAGCTCTTTTTCGGAGCTGATAAAAAAAATGGGGAGTGGCCCCGGTCTACCAGGCCAGCCAGGGGAAAGCCTTTTTGGATTTTCGGCGTTCAAATCAACAAGTTCATCAAAGGAAGGGTATTTCAGGGTGCCCTGTAAAATGGATTCATAGATCTCCATAGAAAGCCCTTCAAAATCAAGGAGCCGGCGTTGACGCTCCTGGTAGGGCATTTCATCTGATTCCGAAGTCCAAAGGGATATCAGTTCTCCTTCCGGATTCGTGTAGGCCGCTTCACGGATTAGCACTTCAATCAATTGTGCCACGGAACCGATGGATTTTCTAGCTCGAATGGGCTCTCTATCGTCACCGAAAAACCCTACTCCCGTGCTGTCAGGAGCACGGTAAATAAGCGCTGACATGCCCGTGAGCACGCGTGTCAGGTTATTTCCCGCGCCCCCAAAATATGCCACAATCCCACACATAAATGAACTCCACTTCCATTATGTTTTAGTCGAATTCAAAGAAACAGAAAATTTCTGATACGATGGACCTGAAAGAATTAACATTTGGTTCATTACTTGATCCACAAACCCTAAAGCCTTGTGCCTTAGGCCTGATGTCTTTACCTTGTCTCATTGCAACAATGCCTTTGCAAGCTTTGTGGCCGACCCAGCATCATGAGCATACCCGTCTGCTCCGATTTGATCAGCAAAGTCTTGTGTCACAGGGGCCCCACCTATCATGACTTTCACCTGATCCCTGATACCATTTTCCGCGAGGGCATCTATGGTGGCCTTCATCATCGGCATCGTGGTGGTGAGAAGGGCAGACAGACAGAGCATATCTGCATCTTTGTCCTTTATTTCTTCAACATATTTATCTGGAAGAATATCTGCGCCAAGATTATAAACCACGAAGCCCGCACTTTCCAACATCATGGCCACGAGATTCTTTCCTATATCATGTAAGTCCCCTTTTACTGTTCCTATTACCACCTTGCCCACGGCTATAATATCTCCTTCGGCCAGGAGAGGTTTAAGGATATTGATGACAGCACTCATAGACTTGGCAGATCTCAATACCTCGGGAATAAACATATCTTCAGCCTCCATCTTTTCCCCCACGATATCCATGCCTGCCATAAGACCTTTTTCTAATATTTCCTTGGCGGAAATTCCCTCATCTAAGGCAGATTGTGCCAGACTTGTCAATTTGTTTTCGTCGCCTTCAATTAGTGTATCAATCATGTTTTGAAAATCAGCCATTTTTTCCTCCTTTGTTCTTAATTAAAGTAAGATTCCGTATCTTTTCCTGATTACTTTATCCACATCTTCGGGGATATAAAATCTTTCTTCCTCCCCAAGTAGTTTCTGAGCTATCTACTTAGCATTATCCCAATTACCTCAGGGTACCTCATTTTACTCTCTTTATGGCTTTTCCTATTAACAATATATTTGCGGTTTAAAACCCTTACGCAACATGCATAGAATTCTATTTCTTGCACCATCTCATCCGTAAGGGATTTTTTAATGCATACCACCTTCACCCCTTGTTAATGGAGCTCTTTAGTAAAGTGTCTCACATCTTCCAGCTTTTCGAGGTGCCAGACCATCTCTATAAGATGTTGGACTTTCCTCGCATCCTGGGCTGAACCAGCCAATTGACGAAATTTCATTTCCAATTCCTTATCGCTGAGCGGGATATCAGGGTCACCTTTTGCTGTCATGATTCCTGAGCGAAAGCTTTGGTTTCCATCAGTGATAATCTCTACCTCGCAAAGACAACGCTCTGGAAATTCATCCTCCAACTTATCTGAGAAGACTATCTCCACCTTGTCTGCCAGCTCTAATATGGCCTCATCCTCCAACCGATCTCCCATCACCTGTTTCAAACCGAATTCGCCGTCAATGATGGTCGCAGCCACAGGGTAGGCAAGACTGTATTGAGCCTCTTCTGTATTACGCGGTTTGACGACCGCCATCCTTGTAGCAGCTCGAAAGGTTTGTACCTTGACACGTTTTATCTCATAAGGCCTGACATGGTGTTGATATACGATTGCAAGTACGCCATCAACAGCAGGTTGTGCCCACCGACAGCATGGATAGGGCTTGAAATACAAATTCAGCATCTCAAACCTCTGTCCTAACTCGGCGATGAGGTTTTCATGTTCGGGATTACCCAGAAGACTATCTATACCAGTGAATCCTTTTTGTGCCAGCAAAGCGGCGCTGACCCCTACCATGGAACCCCAACCTATACCGTCTTTGACCATGCCGGGACAGTCGATACTGCGCATCATTGGTGTTATGGGAGCATGGTATTCTGCGATACCCAGTGCATAATGGATCTCATCTCTCCCTAAGCTTAGCAGTTTAGTTGCAGCAGCTGCTGCCCCGAGTGCTCCCCAAGAGCCAGAACCGTGATAGGAAGAGTAAATACTATGCAGGATGAGGCCAGCTCGGATTGCTACTTCATAACCTATGATGAAGGCTTCCAGCAGTTCCTCTCCGCTTTTCCCTTCTTTCTCTGCAATGGCCAGTGCAGCAGGAAAGATGTTTGCTCCGGGGTGGCCTTTGATAAGGCGATATCCGTCATCGACATCCAAGGCATTAGCAGCGAATGCGTTAGCCAGGGTGGCCCCCACGATGCTGGCCTTATGGTTGGTCATTAAGATGGTCGCTTCACTACCGTTATGTTGATCAACAGCATAACGGGCCATGAGATGTCCAACTGGCGTGGTTGTGCCTGCTATCGTGGCTCCCAAGATGTCCAGGAAGCACCGTTTGGCCTGGTATTGCACCTCAGGTGGCAGCTCTTGGTATTTCGTGTTGCTAATAAAATCAGCTACAATATGATTACCGTCAACCATTTTAAAATTAAAGAAGGTTATTGGAAATATACAGTTATAAAAGTATCTCGAACCGTTCGCGGATACGAGCGTCGATTTCAGGTGGGATCATCTCGGGCTTGTGGGAAGCCAAAATCTCTTTAGCCTTTTTCCTTGCCCTCTCCCGAGTATTTAATGATCCCTCTTTTTCCCATTTTTGACGGCTCTTCCGGTCGGCTATGCCATTTCCATTAAAATATTCATCTCGCATATGTTTCAGGGTGTGGGGGGAGGCCATAAAATTGCCCCCAGGACCCACGGAATCTATGATTTCTAAAGCCAAATGCTCAGGATCTACATCGATTCCTCTGAGGACCCTGCAACTCATCCCGATGATCTCATCATCGATTACGTACTGTTCATAGGCCACGGATATCATGGATTCCAACATCCCTGCCGCGTGATGGACATAGTTGGAACCAGCCATGGCCGTCAGAAGGCTTGTAATTGCCTTTTCCCAGGCAGCTTGCGAATCAGGTATTTTAGAATCGGTTAAGCCTGAAGAATTATAATTCGGCACCTTGATATAGTTCGACAATTGGTGAATCGCCGCATTCATCATGCCGCATTCCACTGCTCCGCCCAGGTAGCCCATAGTCCGAAGATTGGCCATACCAGGGATGCCGCCGTACAATATCGGGGATCCAGGGTTCGTTAACTGGCAGATAGTGATGCCAGCAAGTTGTTCAGCATGGATTTGGGCGAGAGTGCCGGCCATGGTGATGGGCGAGGTAGATCCTGCCATGGGAGCGCAGGACAAGGCCACTGGAATTCGGTTCCGTACAGCTTCTTGCATGATAAGCGTTGTTTGAGTGTCGAGTTTTAAAGGACTAATGGCAAAGGATGTTATGACAGAGATAAACGGCCTTTCCTGAAGTTTTTCTATGCCTCCAGCCACCATGGAGGCTAAATCCAGTACCTTGTGGAACTCTTTTACATCATTTACTCCAGCCATTACATGTTTGCCGGTAGCCTTCAGGCACGCGTAAAAGACATTCACGTCATAGGCCGTTGGGGGAATATCTGTGGGTATGCAGGGCCGAAGAAAAAAGTGAATGTTATCCAATTGATCTACCAGCCTTCCGAGTTGATACAGGTCTTTGAGGGTACTTGGCCGGGTCTCGCCAGTTTCAAGATCCAGAATCCTTATTGCAGCTCCTCCTGTTCCCAGATGGACACGGTGTTCAGTAAGATCAAGATCATTTCTTCCATCCCGGCTAAACAAAATCACCCGCTCAGGTGCATTGGCCGTTTGTTCCATAACCAGATCTCTGGGAAAAATGATGCGGGATCGATCCCGGTCTACTGACGCACCTGCCTTTTCAAGCATTTCCAAGGTTTTGCCCAGCCCCGATTCATAAGTAAACCCTGTTTTTTCCAGGATGCTAAGGGATGCTTCGTGGATCGTTTTAATCTGTTCTTCTGATAGGGGTCGGTATTGGCCACCTGAAAGCCCTTGTAATTTCATGAGCTACACTCCTTGATATACCGATACATTTATAGTAGGAAATCCCATTTTGGACGCAGATTAACGCAGATTTTTTGGATTAAGAAATAAAAAATTATTATCTGCATGTATCTGCGAAGATCTGCGTCCTAATTTAATTGATGAGGCGCTAAGCCGTAGGGCTCTCAACAATCGCATGCACTGCATCAGCCACATCCTTTGATAGAGGTTCCGATTTATGTTCTGCCAGGATTTTATTCACCTGCTCGGTGGCTCGTTCACGCAAATCCTTGCTGCCCTTGGCCTTCCAGCTATCGTAATTTGCACGCTCAAAAAGTTTCGGATACCAGCGCTTTTTATAGTTTTTAAGTGTGTGGTCGCTGTCAATATACTGCCCGTCAGGGCCGATCTCATGGATAATATTTAATGCAAGGGACTCGTCGCTGATCTCTACCCCTTTCATAAAGGCCTCAATCCAGCTCAAGATTTCATCACAGATGACCAGTTGTGGCAGTGAACCGCACAGCCCAGATTCCAGGTATCCAACGTCGTGTACAAGGTTGCCTCCAAACAGGGCATCTGTAAACAGCGTCAATGACGCTTCAGCAGCGGCCTGCTGATCCACCAGTTTAGATTCGCTACAGCCAGCAAGACTGAAGGAGGGAAGTCCTAAATAATGTGCAAAATCAATTGCTTGCGCCCTTTTCTCCGGGTCAGAATAAGGCTGAACCGT